>Ga0078972_1000780_pt1 | contig 131065 bp, 127 predicted proteins | sample YelNatPaOPGAMG01_FD_67568 | JGI IMG/M metagenome (GOLD analysis project Ga0078972, IMG submission 67568) | Hot spring thermophilic microbial communities from Obsidian Pool, Yellowstone National Park, USA - OP-RAMG-01 (SPADES assembly) (version 2) | ecosystem: Environmental > Aquatic > Thermal...
TATTATTGAAGCTAAAATGCGAGCTTCAGCCAGCTCCCAATAAAGCATATCGCCTGTAAGAAGAATTGCAAGAATATTAGATGATGGAGCCATTAAAAGAAAGGTTATAGCAGGGCCTATTTCAGCACCGCTATAAATAATCCCAGCAAATAATGGAACCATTGTGCAAGAACAAACCGTAAGAAACGGCGCCGTTACAAGTGCTATTCCATATCCAACAGCTTTAATTGGTCTTTTATTTACAATCGTTATAATGTTTTCTATGAAAGGCGAGTACATTATTGCTTTACCATATGATGTAGTAAGAGTTGCTATTCCACTTGCATTATACTTTTTAATAATGTTCAGTTCCTCATTTATAATTTCTTGGGCGTTAGGTTTCTCATATCCTGAAACAACAACACTTTCTTTTACAGCTGCAAGCAACAATTTTGAATTAGCAATTGCCGTTTTTGGAATAAATTCAGGTCAAGCTTTCGCGACAGTTATAGGACCATTAATAGAGGTCCCAGTAATGATAAGTTTAGTTAACGTTTCACTTTGGGCTAAAAAACGTTTATTTAATGAATTAGGAATTCCAAAGACACATATAAAAATAAAAACTTAAATTTTTATTTATGTTTATTTAATGTAATATTTTTAGAAATGTTTGGTGGATAATGTGCAAAAGTTAATTGAAAGAGTTAAACGTTTAATAGATTCAGGTTTATGCGATTCAAAAAATGCTTTAAAACATACTATTAAACTTAAAAGATTATTAGAAAAAGAAATTGATGAAGATTTAATTAATTTTCAAAGCAGAATTTTTAAAGCCTTATCTGATCCTGCCCGATTAAAAATTGTTAAGCTTTTAAGCTTTAAAAAAATGTGTGTTTGCGAATTAATGGTTGCCTTAAACATGACTCAACCTACTGTTTCTCACCATCTTAAAATTCTTGAGGATGCAGGTTTGGTTAAAAGCGAAAAAAAGGGAAAATGGGTTTTTTATAAAATTGCAAAACCTGAAGTTATAGCTTTAATAGATAAAATCTTTTCTTCTATTCATTTAACAAAATCGAGCATGTGATAAAAGAATGGATAAAAAGAAGGTTTTATTTATTTGCATTCATAATTCTGCTCGATCTCAAATGGCTGAAGCCTTATTAAATCATTTAAAGGGCGATAAATATGAAGCTTACAGCGCAGGAATAAAACCTTCAAATTTAAATCCATATGCAATTAAGGTAATGAAGGAATTAGGTATTGATATTTCAGGTTATCGATCAAAAAGCATAAATGAATTTTATGGAGTGGAGTTTGATTATATAGTTACTGTTTGCGATCAAGCAAAAGAAGAATGCCCAATATTTTTGGGAGGAAAAAAGCATATTCATAAAAGTTTTGATGATCCATCACAATTTAAAGGGAATGAAGAAGAAATACTTTCAAAATTTAGAATTATAAGAGATCAAATTAAGGATTGGATAGAAGAAGTTTTTAAGTAAAAATAACAATTTGATTATATTGGATGCTTTTAAAAAATTAAAAATGTAAGCTTTCATGAAATTATATTTATATACATATATGTTATGTCAATTTAAAAATTTTTAAATAGTAACTTTAATGATTAGCATGGAGGAAAATATGTATGAAAGTTTTAATTGTTTGCGGAAGCAATTCTGATTTAAAAATTGCTGAAGAAGCTGAAAAAATTTTAAGGGATAGTAATGTTGAATGCAAAATTGAAGTGGCTTCAGCTCATAGAGAACCTGAAAAAGTTAGAGCTTTAGCCTTAAATTCTGATGCGGATGTTTTTATTGCTATAGCAGGTTTATCCGCAGCTTTACCAGGGTTTATTTCGGCTTACACAAATAAACCTGTTATAGGTGTTCCAGTTTCAGCTAAGCTTGGCGGGTTAGATGCATTATTATCAATGGTTCAAATGCCTTCAGGAGTTCCTGTAGCCACAGTTGGAATAGATAATGCTAAAAATGCAGCTTTTTTAGCTCTTAGAATTTTAAAACTTAAAGAAGGAGAATTTAGGCTTTTAAAAAAAGGAAAAGTTAAAGATATTTATGAAATAGGTGGAGGAAAACTTCTTTTTGAATTTTCAAATAGAGTTTCAGCCTTTGATGTTCCATTATTGGATGAAATACCATTTAAAGGAGAGGTTTTATGCAGATTTTCAGAATTTTGGTTTAAAACTTTAAATGTACCAAATCATATGATTGACGTAATTAAACCAAATAAAATGATTGTTAAAAAATTAAATTTAATTCCTATTGAATGCGTTGTTAGAGGTTATCTTTATGGAAGCCTTTATGAAAGAGTTTCCTCAGGCCAAATAAACTTGAATATTAAAACTTTAGCTGAAAAACTTCCCGAGCCATACTTTGATCCAACAACAAAATTTGAGGAAAAAGATAGACCCATAACTAAAGAAGAAATTTTAAGCAAAAAATGGTTAAATGAAAGTGAATATGAATGGATTAAAAACAAAGCTATTGAAATTTATAAGTTTATGGCTGAAAAAGCTGATAAGGCAGGGTTTATTTTAGCAGATCTTAAACTTGAATTTGGAAAAAACGAGAAAGGTGAAATTCTTTTAGCTGATTCAATAGGACCAGATGAATTTAGGCTTTGGGTTAAAGAAAAATATAAACCTGGAAGCATTCAAGAAAGCTTTGATAAGGAACCCGTAAGAAGATGGTTGATTGAAGTAGGCTATAAAAAACTTCTTGATGAAGCTAGAAAAATGGGAAAGCCAATTCCTGAACCGCCCCGTTTACCAGCAAGCTTAATAGAGGAAGTTAGCCGCAGATATATTATAGCTTTTGAAAAAATAACTGGAGAAAAATTTAGGTGAAATAAAATGCCTATTCATCCCATAGAATATAGATATGGCACAGAAGAAATGAAAAAAATTTGGAGTGAAGAACATAAACTTGAAGCTTGGCTTAAGGTTGAAGCTGCTTTAGCTAAAGCCCATGCTAAACTTGGAAATATCCCCTTTGAAGCTTATAAGGAAATTTCTGAAAAAGCAAATTTAAATTATGTAAAGTTGGAGAGAGTAAAGGAGATTGAAGCTGAAATAAATCATGATTTAATGGCTATGGTTAAAGCTTTAACTGAAGTTTGCAGTGAGAAAGCTGGGAAATATGTTCATTTAGGAGCTACAAGCTATGATATTGAAGATACAGCTTTAGCCTTGCTTTTTAAAGAATCAATTGCTATAATTGAGAGGGATTTAATTGAATTAAAAGAAACATTGCTTAATCTAGCGGAGCATCATAAAGAAACTGTTTGTATTGGAAGAACTCATGGACAACATGCTGTTCCAACAACTTATGGTCTTAAATTCGCTGTTTATGCATGTGAAGTTCAAAGGCATATAGATAGATTAAATCAATGTAAAGAAAGAGTTTTAGTTGGTAAAATGAATGGCGCCGTTGGAACGGGAGCAAGCTTTAAAGGAAAGGCTTTAGAAATTCAAAAAATTGTTATGGATGAATTGGGATTAAAACCTGTGTTAGCTTCAACTCAAATTGTTCAAAGAGATAGGCATGCAGAATTAATTTTTAATTTAGCTTTAATAGCTACAACATTAGAAAAAATAGCTAAAGAAATTAGAAATTTGCAAAGAACAGAAATAGCTGAGGTTTCAGAGTTTTTTGCGGTTAAACAAGTTGGTTCCTCAACGATGCCTCATAAAAGAAACCCTCATAAATCTGAAAGGATATGCGGTCTAGCTAGAATAGTTAAAGCTTTAGTTTATCCAGCATTAGATAATAATCCTTTAGAGCATGAAAGAGATTTAACTAATTCAGCTCCAGAAAGAATAATTTTTCCTGAAGCATTTATTTTGATTGATTATATGCTGAAACAAATGAATTCAATATTGAAAACCTTAGTTTTTTACCCAAAAAATATTGAGAAAAACTTGAATTTAACTAAAGGATTAATTATGGCTGAGCATTTAATGATTAAACTAGTTGAAAAAAATGTTGGAAGACAGGAAGCTCATGAATTGCTTAGAAAAAGCGCTATGAAAGCTTTTAATGAAGATAAACCATTAAAAGATGTTCTTTTAGAAGAGGGAATTTTAAATTATTTAACTAAAGAGGAATTAGAATATTGTTTAAACCCAAAAAATTATATTGGAGAAGCTGAAAAAATAGTTGAGGAAGTTATTAAATCTTTGAGGCAAAAATAAATGGATGAAGAAATGACTTACGCTAAGGCTGGAGTTGATATTGAAAAAGTTAAAAAAAGCCATAAAGCTATAGCTGAGCTTCTTAAAGATACTTTTTCTTTAAGAAAAGAAAAGTTTGGTCAAGTATTAATTGAAATTGGACATTATGCAGGGTTAATAGATATTGGTGGTGGTTTAGCTTTAGCTTTACATGTGGATGGAGTTGGAACAAAAACTTTAATTGCTAAAGCTATGGAAAAATATGATACTATAGGAATAGATTGTGTAGCTATGAATGTAAATGATTTAATTTGCATAGGAGCTGAACCAATAGCTTTAGTAGATTATTTAGCTATAGATAAACCTGATGAAAAAATAATTTTGGAAATAATGAGGGGTCTTGTTAATGGAGCGAAAGAAGCTGAAGCTGCTATTGTTGGAGGAGAAACAGCTATAATGCCTGATTTAATAAATGGATTTGATTTATCAGCTATGAGCATTGGAATTGTTGAAAAAAATAAGATTATCACAGGAGAAAAAATAAGGAAGGGAGATATTATTATAGGTTTAGAAAGCAACGGTATTCATTCAAATGGTTTAACATTAGCTAGAAAAGTTTTGCTTTCAAATTATAATGTTAAAGATTATATTCCAGAGTTAAACTCTATTTTAGGAGAGGAACTTTTAAAACCAACAAAAATTTATGTAAAACCAGTTTTAGAAATAATTAAATATTCTCAAGTTCATGGTTTAGCTAATATTACAGGTGGAGCATTTTCAAAGTTAACCAGATTAAAAAAGGATGTGGGGTTTAATTTAAATGCATTACCTGAAGCCCCACCTATATTTAGGCTTATTCAAAAGCTTGGTTTTATAACCGATAAGGAAATGTATCGAACATTTAATATGGGTATAGGGTTTTGCATAATAGCTCCAGAAAAAGAATATGAAACTATAAAGGAAATATGTAAAAAATATGAGTTAAACTTTTGGATAATTGGGGAAATAATAGAAAAACCTGGAGTTTTCATAAAAAATTTTCAAATAGTATAAATAGCGCAAAATACTATAATTATTTTTATTAAAGAGTTTTAAGATTTAATAATTTTAAGCAGGAGGATGCTTTTTGGATATAAAATTCTTTAAAAAACCAGTTTTTAAAGAACCGGTTATGATAGCGGCTTGGCCTGGAATGGGGCTTTTAGCAGTTATTTCAGCAGATTATTTAAGGAAAAAACTTGATGCTGAACTTTTTGCTGAATTATACTCTCCTAAAAATAGTGTTTTTTTAAGAAATGGAGTTATAGAACCAGCTAAAGTTAAACATCTATTTTATTATTGGAATAATTTAATTATATGCATTGGAGAAGCTCAACCTCCAACACCTTTAGAAGTTAGAATGCTTGCTGAAGATGTTTTAAATGTTGCTGAAGAATTTGGAGTTAAAAGAATATATACTTTAGCTGCTTCTCCAGCATTTGAAAGAGAAGAGCTTAAAGTTTTTGGAATTGTAAATAAGGAGGAATTGCTTAAAGAAGTAAGCAGATATGTACCAATAGCTAAAGGTGAAGGAGATATAACAGGGTTAAACGGTGTTTTGCTTGGAGTAGCTAAAGAAAGAAATCTTGATGGAATATGCCTTTTAGGACAAATAAGATATATGGATGTACCTCAATTTAGATCTGCCCGTTTAGTGCTTGAAGTATTAACTAAAATGCTTAATATTGAAATTGACTTTTTGGAGTTGGATAAAGAAGCTGAAAAAATTGAGGAAAGCATTAAAGAAAGGTTAAAGCGACTAGAAGAAATTAAAATTAAAAAGGAAGAAAAAGAAAGGTTAGAATATATAGGTTAAAAAGAATTTTCATTTATTTTTTAAACATTATTTATTGAGGAATAATTGTGAAGTTAAAAGAGTTAAAAAATGAAGCTGAAAACTGCAAAAAATGTGATCTTTGGAAAAATAGAAAAAAAGTAGTTTTTGGTGAAGGCCCTGAAAATGCAAAAATAATGATTATAGGTTTAGGTCCTGGATATTATGAAAATTTATATGGAAAACCATTTGTTGGTGCTGCTGGAAAACTTTTAAATAACCTTTTGGAAGAAGCAAACTTAAAAAGAGAAAATATTTATATTACAAATGTGGTTAAATGTTATCTTCCGAATAATAAGGTTACAGAAGACCAAGTTAAAATATGCACTTCAAATTATTTAGATAAGCAAATTTCTTTAATAAATCCACAATTTATTTTGGCTTTAGGAAATGTTTCTGTAAACTATTTATTCAATAAATTTAAGCTTTTAATTAAGCCTATGAAGGAAATTCATGGAGAAGTTTTTAAAACTTCAAATTTATTTATAATCCCTATGTATCATCCAGCTTCAGCTTTACGAAATCCAAAACTAAAGGAAACTTTAATTAATGATTGGAAAAAATTAAAGAGCATATTGCAAATGCTTAATTAATAACTTATTGTTAAAATGTAACATTTGTATTAATAAAATGAAGCTTTGCCTTATAATATGCGTTCTACACAATAATTTTTCTTGCTTTAATCATTAATAATCAAGTTAATTATCCAAAAGAAGTATTCATCTATTCATTAAGGGATTTTTAATTAAGCATTAATAAGCATTGCAATTCCAGTTTTACTTAAACAAACTTTTCAGCTTTGCAAGTTATGCCTTCCACTAAAATGTTATTAAATAAAATATTTTTCAACATTCAATATTATGCAATGGAAAAATAAGTTTTTTCACTTTTTCAACAACTTCTTTAACTTTAGGTTTTCTTTCTTTATTTATTAAAGGATCAAAAAGCTTGTTGTAAGCTTCTAAATCCTTCACTTTTGATTCAGATATTGTAATAAACATTATAGCCCAGCATCTTGCAACATTTTCAGGTTCATAACCTCCTCCTCCAAGAATTAAATATTTTCCATTTGAGTATTTATGAGCTAACTCATGAGTGATTTCACTTATTTCTTTATAAGCTTTAGTTGTTAAACTTAAATGAACAAGCGGATCTTGATAGTGTGCATCAACTCCAAATTGATGAATAAGTATTTCAGGTTTATAATTTTCAATTAAGCGAGGTACAATTTCATTAAAAGCATAAAGATAATCTTCATCACCAGTACCTATTGGTAATGGTATATTTACAGAGAAACCTAACCCTTTCCCTTCACCAATTTCTTCAATTTTTCCTGTTCCTGGATAAAATGGTCTAGGCCAATCATCATATCTATGAAAGGAAATTTTAAGGATAGGTTCTTTATAAAATATTTCTTGTGTTCCATCTCCATGGTGCCCATCAATATCAATTATAGCTATTTTCTTAACATTATATTTTTTTTGAAGATATTTAACTACTATGGCTATATCGTTAAATACGCAAAAACCTGCTGCTTTTTCAATTTTTGCATGATGAAAACCTCCTCCAGGATTAAATGCATGATTAACCTCATTACGCATTAAAAGATCTGCTCCCATTAATGTACCTCCAACTCTTATGCAAGCAGCCTCATAAATTCCTTTTGATGCTGGTGTATCTCCGTAATCAAGATATCCTATACCCTCTTTGCTTTTAGTTTTTACAAATTCAATATATCTTTTAGAGTGAATAAGCAAAAGATCTTCTTCAGAAGCTGGTTTAGGATAGTAAATTTTAGCTTTTCCATTAAATATTTCAAGGCGTTTAAGTAATTCTAAAGTATATTTTTCTCTTATAGGATTAAATGGATGATCTGAACCAAATTGATATTTTAAATATTCATCTGAATAAATGAAAGCGGAAAGATTCGACATATGCTTTTACATTTTTAAAGGTTTAATAAAAACTTTTATTTAACTGAATTTAATAATTAATTCTTATGAAAATAGTTTTTTCAAAAAAGTGTTTGGAATACTCTAATTGGCATATAGAAAGCCCTGAAAGAGTTAAAAAGGCTTATGAAATCCTTAAAAGTAAAGGATATGAATTTATTGAGCCTAAACCTGCTTCTGAAAACGATATTCTTAAAGTGCATACTAAAGAGCATTTAGAAAGAATTAAAAATGGAGACTTTTATGATCCAGATACACCTGCCTATGAAAATATTTATGAATATGCTAGGCTTGCTGCTGGAGGAGCTATAAAAGCTGCTGAAGAAAAAGGTTTTTCATTAATGCGGCCTCCAGGACATCATGCAGGTAAAAATGGTGTAGCGTTAGGAGCGGCAACCTTAGGTTTTTGCTATTTTAATAATATAGCTATAGCAGTTAAATATTTAGATTTACCAACTTTAATTATAGATATTGATGGACACCATGGAAATGGAACACAAGAAATATTCTTTAAGGATCCTAAAGTTGTATATATTTCTTTGCATAGATATCCTCATTATCCAGGGACTGGAAGATTTTCTGAAGCTAACTGTCTTAATTTTCCTTTACCACCAAACACAGGTGATGAAAAATATTTAGAAACTTTAAAAAAGGCTTTATCTCAAGTGGATATAAATAAATATGAGGTTATAGCGCTTTCAGCAGGGTTTGATTGTCACAAAGGAGATTTAGCCTCTTTAGATTTAACTTCAAATTGTTTTAAAGAAATTGGGAAAATAATAGGAGCTTTAGGAAAACCTGTTTTTGGAGTTTTAGAGGGGGGTTATATAGGTGAAAATGTTGGAAACGATTTACATAATTTAATTCAAGGGTTAGAAGAAAAAAATGAATGTTGAACATGTTAAATTTTATTCTGAAAAACATTTATTGCATGGAAATTTAAGTTTACCCTACGAGGGGGCTCCTTGCATAATAGGTTTGCATGGATTAGAAAGCAGTAAAGATTCAAGAAAATGGTTAATTTTTGAATCAAAGCTTTACAATGAAGGTTTTGGATTTTTAAGGTTTAATTTTAGAGGTTGCGGAGAAAAATTAAATGTAAGCAATGGAAAATTTGAAGAAACAACTTTAACATCAAGAATAAAAGATTTTAAGGCAGCTTTAAACTTTCTTAAACAATATGGTAAAATAGATTTAAGTAGAATAGGTGTGATTGGTTCAAGTTTTGGTGGAATGGTTGCAATAGCAGCTCAAGAAAAAAATGTGAAGGCCTTAGTAACTTTAGCAACCCCATATAGATTAAATGAAAATTTCATATTAAAAAGGGAAGAAGAATATTGTATATTATCTTCAGGAAGAAAATTAAGAATGGAATTTTTTAAAGATTTACAAAAATATGATTTGCTTAAACTTATTAAACAAAGCCCACCAATTTTAATAATTCATGGCGAATCAGATGAGTTAATTCCAGTTGAGCATGCATATAAACTGTTTAAAGCTGCAAAAGAACCTAAAAAACTTGAAATAATAAAAGGAGCCGATCATAGTTTTTCTAATATCGAACACTTAAATAAATTAATTGAGTTAAGCATAAATTGGTTTAAAATTTATCTTTAATATTTTTATTTTATAGCTTTATAGCAAGGCAAAATATAAATATTAAAAGCTTCAAGTTTATAATATAAGGTTTAAAAGGGGAAAAAGCTTGGAAATTCGCTTTGTAGAAAGAAAGGAACTTATACCTAAAAAATTTGTTTTAATAAATGCTTTACCTGATGTTGGCTTAGTTGGAGTAATTGCAGCTACACATTTAATTTCATCTTTGAAAATGAAGGAAATAGCTTACTTAGATTCTGAAGTTTTCCCTCCAATCATAGTTCTTCATGAAGGTGAACCTAAATCTCCTATTAGAATATTAGCTAATGACTCTTTAGCCATTTTAATTTCTGAAACAGCAGTTCCAGCTGAAGCTATTTACCCTTTAGCCAATGCTATAGTAAATTGGGCATCCTCAAAAAATGTTGAATACATGATTTCCTTAGGAGGTTTAGCTGTTCAAAATCGTCAAGATATAGATTCCCCTAAGGTTTTTGCTGTTTTAACAGATAAAAAATTAATGAATATTGTTGGAGATTCAGCTGAGCTTATGGAGGAAGGTTACATAGTTGGAGCTTACGCATTAATGATTAAAAAATGCATGGAAATAAAGCTGCCTGCTATAACGCTTTTAGCTCAATCATTCTTTAGCTATCCAGATCCTGAAGCGGCAGCAGCAACAATTAAAGTTTTAAATAAAATTTTAAATTTAAATGTTGATGTTTCAGAGCTTCTTCAAAGAGGAGAAGAAATAAGATTAAGAGCTAAAGATATTATGCGAAGAACACAAGCTGAATTAATTAAAATGAATAAAGCTCAAGAATATGATTTACCACCACTTTATATGTAAAATATAGAGAGGGGAAAAAGGAAAAATGGAAAGAAAAAAAAGAGAATTTTTTGAGGATTTAATGAATTTTATGAGTTCCTCTTGGAATGAAGAAGCTTCAATAATGCAACCTTTATATAACATGGTTTTAAAGCCTAACGAGGTTGTTGTAACTGTGGATTTACCATATGTTGATTTAAATAAAATTGAAGTTAAAGCTGTTGAAGATAAACTTGAGGTTTTAGCTAAAACTAAAGAAGCTATATGCTTAAGCAAATTTGGGCTTAAACATAGATCTGGAGAATTTAATTGCTATCATATAGTTGTTCAAATTCCTGTTCCAGTTGACTGGAGAAGATTAACTTATAGATTAAAAAGGGGAATTTTAGAAGTTCATTTACCAAGATTATAAATTAAAAAAGGGAGGGAAAAATAAAATATGAGTAAACCAGTAGAAGTGGGTAGTTTAAAAGTTGGTCAATATATTATAATAGATGGTGAACCATGTAGAATAGTTGAATTTGAAAAATCTAAGCCTGGAAAACATGGTTCTGCTAAAGCTAGAATAGTTGGTATAAGCCTTTTTACAGGTCAAAAAAAGAGTATAGTTAACCCTGTTGATGCAAAAGTTGATGTTCCAATAATAGAGAAAAGAACAGCTCAAGTTATTTCAGTTTTAGAAGATTCTGTACAATTAATGGATATGGAAAATTATCAAACATTTGAGGCTTTAAAACCTGAGGAGGAAGAATTAAAAAGTAAATTGGCGCCTGGTGTAGAAGTGGAGTATTGGAGTGTTCTTGGAAAAAATAAAATTATGAGAATTAAATCTTAAATAAATTTGATTTAAGTTGCGAAATGCCGATTTTAAACTTTAATCTTGAAGCTGGAAAAACATTATTGATTTCAGGTCCAGCATTAGTTAAATTAATTAAAGGCGAATGCGAAATTTTAGGTGCACCATTAAATTTTAATGTTTTAATTAAAAAGTATAAGCAGCTACCTGTAACAGCCATTCAATCTTCAGAGCTTGAAATAAATCTGGGAAATGAAGGTTCAATAAATGAAGTGGATGAAAATGCTGTTCCAAGTTCATGGAGCTCTTTATTACAAAAAATCTTAAATGAAAAAAAAGTGATGATTATTGGAGGAGTTGACTCAGGTAAAAACGCTTTTTGCACATTATTAATTAATAAACTTCTTAAAGTTAATAAAAAAGTTGCTGTTATTGATGTTGATGTTGGTCAAACAGAAATTGGTCCACCAACAACTATTGGTTTAGGGTTAATTGAAGAACCAATACCTTGTTTTTCAAATATTTCAACAAAGCTTCTTTATTTTGCCGGTCATATAACACCTTCAAAAGTTAAGAATAAAATAATTTTTGGATTAAGAAAAATGCTTCAACACCCCTTTGTTTTAAATAATCCAACTGTAATTAATACTGATGGATGGATTTTAGGTGAAGAAGCTAAACAATATAAGATAGAGTTAATTAATACGGCTTCTCCAAGTTTAGTTATTGGTTTAGGAAGTGAAGAAGTATTAAAACCTATTCTTAAAGAAGTTTTTACACCTTACATAATTTTGGAGGCACCACGGTTTATACGAAAAAGAAGTCAAGAAGAAAGGCGAATTCTTAGAGAAGATAGTTATAAAAGCTATTTAAGAAATGGAAAAACATTAGTTTTGCCTATAAACCAAATTGAAATTAGAACATTTAATGCATCAAGCTACGAAGTTAATACTCTTTTAGGTTTATTAAATAAGGATGAATGGTTAATAGGGCTAGGTATTCTTAAAGAATTTAAAGATAAAGCTATTAAGATTTATGCTTCAATTAAAAGGGAAGATATAAAAATAGTTGAGTTCAGTGGAGTAAAAGTTAATGAAGAAGGAAAGGAATTAAATAAAATTATAAAGGAAAAAACATGAGTATAAAAGAGGTTTTCATTAAAAAATTTGATAAAACCATTTATTTAACTTTATTTGAAGTTGAAAATGCTGTTTTCGCTTTTTTTCATGATGGGAAAGTTAAACTTGGAACTTTAGCTTTATCTCTTCCAAAAACAATTGAACCAAATATTTCTTCAGTTTTAATAGGTGATAAATTTATTGTAACTGCAAAAATTTTAGCTGAAAAACTTGCTTTAAAATTTAATAAAATAGCTTTTGCTTCAATAGCTTTAAATGATGATGAAGCTACTTTATTAAAAGCTTCAATTGAATTGCTTAATAAAATTTAGAGTTTAATAAGAAATTGTTGTTTCCGAAGGTAAATATCCAAATGTTTTTTCTGAAGCTTCAGCAACTTTATTTCTATATGGTTCTTCTGTATAAACTCTAACAATATTCATATAGGCTTGCATAACATTAATTATTCTAGATAGTTCTGTTGCTTTTTTAGACATTTTTTCTCCAGTTTTATTTTTAACGAAAACTGGAATATCCATTAATTCAAGTTTAGCATTTACATATGGAACTGAAGGTAAGGAAGGAATATCTATTACAACTTTTTCAGGTTCTAAATTGGCTTTGGAAGCTATCTCTTCCTCTATTTTGCGTCTTACAACTTCATTTGTAAAAACGCTTGTAACCATCTTTTCTTGAGTAAAAAATATTCTTTCGTAAGCGCATTTAAGCAATTTTCTATTTTCTAAATTTTTAATAATATCTTTTGATTTTTCACATTTTTTAAGCATAAACCAAACTGAATAATCATCTAAAGCTAAATAATCGTTTACAGATTCAAAAGGTAAATAATAAGCTTCATTTTCAGCTTTTTCTAAAGCTTTTACAAGCATTATTTGAGCTGCTCTAGAAGCTTTATGAAAATAAATTGTTTTAAAAGATTCTAATCTAGCTAAAAGAAAGGTTTCAAGAGTTGATAAAGCAGTTTCTCCTACAGCTAAATTTCCTTCATAAATCTCCATGCTATAAATCAACCTGAAAACATCTGTATATCCATATCCAGCACCTGTATGATATGAATCTCTAGAGATAAAATCCATTTTATCTACATCTACTCCGCTTGAAATTATTTGATTAAAAAAAGGTTCTTTAAAATTAAGTTTTCCAACAGCTAAATCTGACACTTCTTTAGAGGAGAAACCTTCAGCCTCTAAAATTTCTGCAATTTCAGAGTTTTTTATAATCCAGCCTGCTAAATCTTCATGGGTTTTACCAAGTTTTTTGCTTAAAATAGAATCAAAAACATGAGAAAAAGGTCCATGACCAACATCATGAAGAAGAGCTGAAAGCTTAATAAATTCTATTGTTTCATCATTTAATTCAATTGGAAGATTTTGAGCTAAAACTCCAGCTAAATACATTACACCTAAAGAATGTTCAAAACGTGTATGGTTAGCAGCTGGATAAACATATTCAGCGCCTGAAAGTTGCTTTATACGTCTAAGTCTTTGAATAGGCGCTGTATCAACAATCTTTTTTTCTACATCAGTTATTTTAATATAACCATATAATGGATCCTTAATAAAACCCCAATATTTTCTCAAGGTTAAATCCCCTTTCCACTTTATTTCTAAAATCTACAAATATAAATTAATAAAAAATAAGATAAAAGAAGTATTTTAAATTAAAGGGGAAAAATATTGAAAGGTATATTTATAGTTATTGAGGGAATAGATGGTTCTGGAAAAACAATTCAATCAAAGCTTCTTCAAAAAGAATTAATTAAAAAAGGTTTTAAAGCTGTTTATACCGCTGAACCATCTAAAGGATTTATTGGCAATTTTTTAAGAAAAACCTCTTTTAAAGGTATAAAGTTAAATCCTGAATTTGAAACTTTACTTTTTGCCGCTGATAGATTTTACCATATTAATTTTGAAGTTATCCCAAATTTAAATGAGGGAAAAATTGTTGTTTGCGATAGATATTTTTATGCTTCATTAGCTTATCAAGGAGCGCAAGGTGTTGATTTAAACTGGATAAAAACTGTAAATAAATTTGTTATTAAACCTGATTTAGCAATATATTTAGATGTTCCAGTTGAGGTGGGTTTATCTAGAATAGCAAAAAGAAAGAAAACTGTTTTTGAAAAAAGCGAAATTGAAGAAAAAGTTAGAGAAATTTATTTAAAGCTTGTTAAAGAAAATGAATTAATTTTGGTAAATGCAAATAAACCAATTAAAGATGTAAAAAAAGAAATTATAAATTTAACTTTAAGTTTATTAAAAAATAAAGAATAAAATGGAAGTTTTATCCAATTATCCCCTCATATATACGTTCCATAAGCGCTAAAGTATTTTCTTTAGTTAATTTTCTTGGGTTAAAAGTTGGAAGACCATAAATGTATTGTCGTTCATTAACAATGTATTCTGCAAATTCTGGGATTTCTTTTTTAGGTACACCCCATTCTTTTAAGCTTATTGGAAGCTCCATATCTCTTAAAAGATTCACTATTTCGCATATTACAGCATTAGCTGCTTCTCTAGGCGATAAACCATAAACATCAAGTCCAGCTACATGAGCTATTCTAGCAATTTTTTCAACGCAAGCTGGAAGATTAAATTCTAAAATATAAGGTAAAACTAAGCCGCAAGCAGCTCCATGCGGAATATTCCATCTTGGACCTGCTGCTTCAGCAATGCAATGCCCTAAAATAGCTGGGCCACCAATCCATGGATATCCTATAACTATTCCTCCTAGCATAGCTGCACAAGCCATTCCCCATCTAGCTTCTAAATCTTTACCATCATGATAAGCTCTTCTAGCATAGGTGAAAATAAGCCTTGTTGCTTCAAGAGCTTGACTATCAGAAATTGGATTTGAATAAGTGCTTATTAAAGCTTCAATATTATGGCTTAAAGCATCCATAGCGCTTCCAGCTGTTTGTTTTGGTGGGCAAGTCATAACCATTAAAGGATCAACTATAGCGACTTCAGCGTATAGGCTTGGGCTTGCAGCCCAAGTTTTATACATTCCTTCAATAATTACTGAATATGGTGAAACTTCGCTTCCAGTGCCTGAGGTTGTTGGAATTAAAATTTTAGGTTTAGGTGGAACTTGAATCATATCTTGAGATGGATTCACATAAGTCATTATATCGCCTGGATTTGTTAAGCCTACAGCAACCATTTTTGCTGTATCCATAACTGCTCCACCGCCTACACCAACTATTACATCATAGTTTCCTTCCCTTCCAAAGTTAACAGCTTTCTTTAAACTGTCAGAAGTTGGTTCAGCTGCAATTTCATCATAAACATCAACAGTTAAACCTTCCTTTTTTAATAAATCAGCAACTTTATCAGCTAATCCAGCTTTTCTTACACCTTTATCAGTAATTAAACCAACTTTCTTTCCGAAACGCTTAACTTCAGTTCCTACACGATCTTCAACAGCTCCAACACCGAAAATAACTTTTTTAGCGCCTTGATATTCTGAAATTCTGGCTAATGGAAGATTTTGTTCAAAAGCTTTTAAACTCATATTTTTCTACCTCTTTTAAAGTTTAAAATTTTAGCATTTATTAATTATGGTTTTGATCGCTATTTAAGATTTTCGTATTTTTATTTAAAAATATAATCTTGTTAAATAAAAACAAAGAATTGTAATATAAAAAAAGAGTTTTAAATTTTTATTTTAAAATTTCTATTAATTGAGTGGCAGCCATTATGCTTGCTTGTTTTTGCGCTTCAATTGTTTGAGCTCCTATATGACATGTGCATACAGTTATACCTTCCAAATTTATTAATTCTTTTTCCCATTCATCTTCTGGAGGCTCTTTATGAAATACATCTAAACCTGCTCCAGCAAGTTTTCCAGATTTTAAAGCTTTAAGAAGAGCTTTCCCATCAACTATATCTCCTCTAGAAGTATTTATTAATATTGCGCCATCCTTCATTAAATTAATTTTTTCTTCATTTATAAGGTGATGTGTTGAAGGTAAATATGGAACGTGAATCGTTACTATATCTGATTTTTTAAGCAATTCATCTAGGCTTTTTGTTGGTTCAAAACCTATTTTTTCAGCTTTATCAGTTACATCTATAACATCATAGCCTATAACTTTGCATTTAAACCCTTCCTTTAAAATTCTAGCTACTTCAAGCCCTATTCTTCCGCCTACCCCTACAACACCTACAGTTAAACTTCCAAGTTCTCTTCCAAAAAGCTCTTTTTTAATCCATTTACCTTCCTTCATAGCTTTATCTGCATAAGGAATTTTTCTTAAAACTGAAAGCATTAAACCAATAGTTAATTCAGCTACACTTGTTGTTGGAGCGGCAGGTGTAGAAATAACTTTGATTCCCCTTTTGTTAGCTGCTTCAACATCTATATTATCTAATCCAACTCCAGCTCTAGCTATAGCCTTTAATCTTTTACCTTTCTCAATTATTTCGCTTGTTACTTTAGTTCTGCTTCTAACAATTATAGCATCAAAATTTTCAATTTCTTTTTTAAGCTCTTCATATGTTATTTGAGTTTTTTCTATAACTTCATGTCCAGCTTCTTTTAACTTTGCTATTCCCTCTGCATCTATAGAGTCGCAAACTAAAATTTTCATTTTTCAACACCTCTTTCAATACCTAATTTGTATTTAAAAATAAAGTTTGCGGTTAAAGTTAAAATCAAGCTTGAAAAGAAAATTGTTAATAAAAAGATTAATGTAAAAAATGGTTTTTGAAAATAAATTTCAAGCAAGGGAAATAATAATCCTTCAAAAAGCAAAATGCTTAAAAAACGTTTTAAAAGATTAAAGTTATTTATTATACCAAAAAATGCTATTAAAGCTGAAGCTAATAAACCGATTGCTTCAATATTCTTTAAAAGGAAAATTATCAGTATTGAAGCTAAAGTTAAGCTTAAAAACTTTGCAAAGCTTAATTTACCGCCTAAAGTTAACTTAAACTTGTTTTCAATAAAACCTATTAAAGCTGAAGAAAAAATTGTTAAAATGGTTAAATAAAGGATTGAAGCTAAAGGCTTATTAAAATCGTAAAGAGTTAAAGATGAAAATAATATAGCGAAGCAAAAGCTAAATCTAGCATAAATTAATTTTTCAGATTTAATAAAAATCAGGCTTGAAATTAAAGATAAAAAAGGTAAAATTTTTGATATCAATTTTTCTTCATTCTTTCAAGCTTCATTAAGGCGCTTTCAGCTGTTAAAACTAAAACATCCCATGTTGGCGCTACAGGCGGCGCATAGCATGTTTCAAGTTCAGCTAAAGATTTTATAGTTAAACCTTCTTTTATAGCTAAAGCTACAATATTTATTCTTTGAGATGCGCTTGTATCTTCGCTTATAGCTTGAGCACCCATTATTTTCCAGCTTTCAGGATGAACTAAAATTTTCATTGTAATTTTTTTTCCACCTGGATAATATTCAGCTTTAGTTAAAGCTGTTGCTTTTCCATAAACAGGTTCCGGTAAACCTTTTCTTTTAATATCTCTTGTTGTTAAACCTACAGAAGCTAATTCAAAACCAAAAAGTTTTCCTGTAGTTGTTCCTAAAAGCGGTGGAAGCTTAACTTTTTTTCCAGCTGCATTTGCTCCAGCAACCCTTCCCATTCTTACAGCTGTTGTTCCAAGTTGATACATTGAATAATCTCCAGTTGTAGCAGTTATATATTCAACGCAATCACCAGCAGCATAAACATTTTCTATTCCAACATTCATGAATTCATCAACTTGAATTCCTCCTTTAGCTCCTATTTTCGCACCAATCTTTTTAGCTAAATCTACTTCAGGCTCCATTCCAGTGGCTATAAGCAGCATCTCTGTATCAATTACTTTTCCACCACTAGTTTTAACTTGCTCAACTACTTTATCTCCTTTAATTTCAGTTATTGTTTCTCCTAAAATAAATTTTATACCTTCTTCTTCAGCTTTTTTTCTAATTGGTTGAGCCATGTCTGGATCAAGCAAAGTTGATAGGGGTTCTGGGCTTCTATGGATTACTGTAACATTCATTCCAAGTTTCATTAAAGCTTCAGCAGCTTCCATTCCAACATAGCTTGCTCCTAAAATGGTAACATTCTTAAATTTTTTGGTTGCTTCAGAAATTTTTTTAACATCTTCAGCTGTTCTTAATCCATATACATTTTCTTTTTCATTTAAATTTTCAAGATTTGGATATGCAGTTTTAGCGCCTGTAGCCAAAATTAAACTATCAAAATTTAACTCTAAAATCTTATTTTCATCAAGTTTTTTAACTTTAACGATTTTATTTTTTAAATCTATATCTAAAGCTTCAGTTTTAAGAAGGAGATTTATTTTCATCATTCCCTTTAAAACAGATTCTTGATGAATAATTAAATTTTCTAGCTTAGGGATTATTCCGCTTAAAACATATGGAAGACCGCATCGAGAATATTCCGGTAAATTCTCTCTAGTTATTAATGTTATTTCAGCTGTTTTATCTGTTTTTCTAGCTTCTAAAGCAGCTGAGGTTCCAGCGGCTCCTCCTCCTATGATAACGATTTTCCTAACCATTTTAGAATCGCCTCTTGAAGGAAAAAGAAAGTAAAAATTAATATTTTAATTTTTTCTTTTTAGTGTTGCTAAATTTTTAATAATTGATTGCATATTTAGAAATATGAAAAGCTTAGAAAGCAATTGTTGCTTCTTAAAGCTTTGGAAATCTATTGAAAATAGGTTTGTTTTATTGAAAAATTTTATTTATAGCTGTAAGGGGATCTTCTTCATTAAATAAAACTGAATTTATAGCATTTAAAAATGGTTTGTTAATTTTGAGTTTTAAAGTTTTTTCAGCTGCTTCGAAACCTTCAATTGTTAAACCTTTCATTTCGTTTAAAGCTTCTTTAACGCTTAAACCTTTTCCAATAAGTTCTCCAAACATTCTATTTCTTCCTCCTCTAGCTGTCACATCTAAATCTCCTAAACCTGCTAATCCATATACAGTTTCTCGCGATCCACCAAAAGTTTTTGCTAAATCAGCCATTTCAAAAAGGCTTATGGTTAATAAAGCTGCTCTAGTATTAAAAAAGCTTTTTCCAATTTTCTTTTCTATTCCATCACAAAATCCTAAACCTATAGAGTAAACATTTTTCATTGAAGCGCATATTTCAGCTCCAATAACATCATGTATTGAGTGAATTTTATAAAATGGGGTTTCAAAAGCTTTCTTGCATTTTTCTATTGCCTTAATATTTTTTGAAGCAAAAATAACCATTGTAGGTGTTTCTAAAGCAACTTCACCAGCTATAGATGGACCTCTAATAGTAACTATTGGATGACCTTTAATTTTTTCCTTTATTATATCAGGTAAAAACTTGATTTTCCCTTTTTCATCAACTTCAAATCCCTTTGAAACAAGCATTAATATAGCTTTTTTAGGTATATAAGATGAAGCTTCTTCAATTATTGATTCTACAGCATTTGATGAAACAGCTATTACAACGATTTCAGATTCTTTTAAAGCTTCTTCAATTTGATTTGAATAAAAAACTTTAACTGAATTTGGAATTTCAACTGTTAATTTAGGATGTTTTTTAAAATTAATCATTAAGTTGATAGCTTCTTCATCATATTTTGTTCCCCAAAGATTAATTTCATTATTGTTTTTGGATAAAGGAATTGTTAAGGCTGTTCCCATTACTCCAGCACCTAAAATAGTCACCTTCAAATTTAATTCACCTTATTTTAAAGAAGTTAAAAAAATAAAGTTAATTAAAAATTTTAGTTTAATGAGTTATTATTACGCATTTGTTGGGATCGAATTGTAATCCAACTTTTTCTCCTATTTGAAAAACCCTAGTTGGTATATCTCTAACTCTTATTTCCCATTTTCCTAGGGAAACTCTATAATCAATTGTATCTCCTAAATAAGCTATTCTTTTTATTTCTCCTTCAAAAATGTTTACTCCTGATTTTTCTTTTAATGGGAAAATTTTTACATGTTCAGGTCTTATAGCTAGGGAGGCTTTAGCTCCTATTTCGGCTTTTCCACAAACAACTTTTATTTTAAGGCCATCTTCCGATTCTAAAATTGCGTAGCCTTCCTTATCTATTTCAACAATTTTTCCTTCAATAAAGCTTGAAATTCCTATGAAGTCTGCTATAAATTTGCTTTCAGGTTTTTCATAGATTTCTATTGGTGTACCTACTTGAACTATTTTTCCTTCATTCATAACAGCTATTCTATCTGAAATAACTAAAGCTTCAGCTTGATCATGAGTTACATAAATTGAAGTTATTCCAAGCTTTTTTTGAAGTTCCCTTAACTCAAACCTAACGGCTTCTCTTAATTTAGCATCTAAATTGCTTAAGGGTTCATCAAATAATAATACTTCCGGCTCCATAACTATGGCTCTTGCAACAGCAACTCTTTGTTGTTGACCACCGCTTAATTGCCTTGGATACCTATCCTCTAAACCGCTTAATCTAACAAGTTCAAGAGCATTTTTAACTCTTTTTTTAATTTCTTCTTTAGGAAGCTTTTTTAATGTTAAACCGAAAGCTACATTATCAAATACTGTCATATGCGGAAACAAGGCATAGCTTTGAAAAACCATAGCCATATTTCTTTTTTCAGGTGGAACCCCAATAATTGATTTACCATCAATATATATTTCTCCAGCATCAGGTTCAATAAATCCAGCGATAATTCTTAAAGTTGTGGTTTTACCGCTTCCGCTTGGACCAAGAAAAGTGAAAAATTCTTTATCTTTAATTTCAAGATAATCTATATCGCAAGCTACAACACTTCCATAACTCTTTTTTAAACCTTTTAAAACTATTTTAACCATTTTAAATTCACCTTTTTTCTTTTTTATCTAGCTACCCCCGCTACATACTCAGCTTTTACATATTTTTCCATAGCTAAAACTATTGGAATTGAAGGTAAAGTTAAAAATATGCTTACCGCAGCTGCAGCATTTGGAGTAATATAATAACCTCCTATATATTGATAAACTTTAACAGCTAAAGTTGTTACTGTTGGAAAACCTATAAGCAATGTTAAAACGAATTCGTTTATAGACCAGGAAAAAGCGAAGATTGCTCCTGCTAAGATTCCTGGAGTAATATTTGGAACAAGTATTTTCCATACAACTTGCCATCTGGTAGCACCTAAATTTCTAGCTGCTTCTTCCCAAGCTGGATCGATACCTTCAAAAGCAGCTGAAACGCATCTAAGCATATATGGAGTGGCACCGATCATATGCGCAAGTATTACACCCCAATAAGTGTTTCTTAAACCCCAAGCAGTATAAACGCTTAAAATGCTTATTCCAGTTGCTATAGCTGGAACAACTAAAGGAATTAAGAAGATATTTTCAAGAAGCCTTTTTCCAGGAAAGCTTTTTGTTCCAAAAACGTAACCTGCTGGAATAGATATTAAAGCTGTTAAAGCAACAACTATTGGAGCTATCGTAAAGGTTTGAATAAAAGATAATTGAACATCAACAAGCTTAAAAAGAGCTTTAAACCAGCTTAAACCAATTTTTTCCGGCGCCCACCAATGTTCAGGATACCATTTTTCAGCGATAGACCAAAAAACCACTACAACCATTGGGAATAAAACATAAAAGAGGAGAATAATTGCTACAAAAATGTTTCCTAAACCTTTTGAGCTTAAAATCCAATGCTTCTTCATTTTCTACCAGCCATCCTTCTCATTAAAATTGTATAAACATAAGTTAATATTACAGCTGAAATAATGTAGATTACAGCGCTTACATATCCTTGCACCCATTTTCCATGTTCAACAACATCTTCATAAATAACTACTGAAAGATATTTTGGCCAGCTTCCGCCTAAAACGAATGGAACTGAAAAAGCTCCAAAAATTCCAACAAATATTAAGATGCTTCCAGCTAAAAAGGCGGGTAAAGTTAATGGAAAATAAATTTTTCTAACAATAGTCCATGTTCCCGCACCTAAATTTCTAGCCGCATAAGTTAAATCTGGATTAAGCGATTCTAAAGCGCCAAGCATTAAAGTTGACATAAAAGCTACATTCATCCAAACATTAGCTATAATAATGCCTATGCCATATGGATCCCAAATAAGCCTTAAAGGTTGATTTATTAAACCTAAACTTTTAAGAAAACCATTAACGTAACCATGAGCTGCTAAAATTTCCATCCACATGAAAGCCCCAACCAAATATGGTACAAAGAGGGGGCTTTTAAATAAAGCTGAAACAGTTTTTTTTCCTGGATAATTAGCTTTAAAAAAGTATAAAGCTACAAGATAACCAAATATAGCAGCGATAAAAGTTGTTACAACGCTGTTCCAAAAGCTGAACCAAAGCGATGGAATATACACAGAGTTAGGTTGGAAAAACTCAAAATAATATTTTAAAGTGAATTCGCTTGGAGTTTTTGGAGTAACAGGGAAAAGCCCAAAGGATCTTACAAAGGTTAAGAAAATTGGATATGCAAAAATAAACCCATAAAAAATAAATAAGGGTGCAAAATATAATGCTAAACTAATTTTTTTCAGTTTCTCTAGCAATTTTTTCATTCCTCATAAAAGAAAAATAAAAAAGGGGAGTTTAAAAATTTTTACTTTCTAGCGACTTCATCAGTCCATTTTGACATAGCATCATACATGTATAAAGCATGCCTAAACCATAATGGTCTTTGAAGCATAGCATCCAATCCGCCTTCAGGCCACCAAACTTGAGCTTTAATATCTGCTGGAGCCTTCTTCCAAACCTCTGTATTAAGCGGATATACCGCCCAATCAGTAATAAGCTTCATTTGTGTTTCCTCTGAAAGCCAGAAATTCATATAAAGCATAGCAGCTTCCTTATGAGGTGCATACCATGGAATCATAAAGCCATCAAAGCCTCCAGCGCATATTGTTGGTTCAGGAATGTAAACTTTAATAACACTCGGATCTAATCTACCAGCTTTTACTTGATCCCAAACAATATCCATCCATTGAGGTTCAAGCCATACCTCTCCAGCAGCCAATAACTCCATGGCAGCCATGTTTCCAGCCGGGTATTCTCCTGGATGATACATGTATTTTTCAAGTTCATTTAAGTAGTTCCATAAAGATGTCCAATTTTCTTTAGCTGGATTCACTTTACCAAGATCTTTCCAAGCATATGTATCATAACCATACATCCAGTAGATTAAAGTCATTAGGAATGTGTGGCCGCTTCCACCTTTGTTTGGATCGCAGTAAGTGAATCTTCCTGGGTTGGCTTTGCACCAATCTAAAAGCTCATCTAAAGATTTAGGTGGGTTTGTTACTTTATCAGTTCTATATACGAAACCTACTTGCCACCATACGCCTGGAACCATAGCTCCATAGGTTGGGAAGAAATCAGTTTGATACCATAATTCATATGGAACAGTTTTTGCATTTGGCAAAATTGACATAACATCGTATTGCCATACTGTTCCAGCTTCCCAAGCGTCAGCGAATGGTTTAGACCATAAGAAGACTAAATCTACATCTCCAACTGTTTTTCCAGCTGCTTTATCAGCTTTTAATTTTTCAACTGTGCTAAACCAATCGCCATGGTGATATTCAACTTTTATTCCATATTTAGCTTCGAATTCAGCTGATCTATCAAGGAAGAATTTTTTCATGAATTCATCGCCATAACCATAGAAAATAACGGTTCCTTCCTCTTTAGCTTTAGCAACTATATCATCCCATGTTGGTGAGGTAACTATTGGTTTAGCTTTAAGCTCGGCAAGCTCTTTTTCTAACGTTGCTACTTTAGCAGATTGAGAAAAAGCATAAATGTTTGTTATAAGCAATATGATGATTATGGCTACTAAAGCTATTTCTCGTTTACTGGCCATTTTCCCTCACCTAAAATAATTTATGTCTTCATAAACTATATAAAACTTACGGTGTATTCACTAAAGGTAATACCTTTTTTTTAAAAAATGCGTAAAAACAATCTTCTCAAAAATTTTTAAAAATAGGGAAAATATAATGAGTTTAACGCAAATAAATTTATTAAAAGTTTTGAGATGAAACATATGAAAACTTTTATTGAAAAATTAAATTTAAAAGAGAAAGTTGTTATTGCGCATAGAGGTGCTAGCGGCTATATGCCTGAAAATACTTTAGCAAGCTTTCTTAAGGCTATAGAGTTGAAAGCTGATGCTATTGAATGCGATGTTCATTTAAGTAAGGATGGTATCCCAATAGTTATTCATGATGAGGAATTAAATAGAACAACTAATGGAGAAGGTTATGTAAAGGATTATTCTCTTATAGAATTAAAAAGGTTAAGTGCAGGTTACGAAAATCGTTTTGGAAATCAATTTAAAGATCAAAAAATCCCTACCTTAAGGGAGGTTCTTGAAGCTTGCAAAAATAAAGTTGGAGTTGTAATTGAAATAAAAAACGGTCCATTTTTCTATGATGAAATAGAAGAAAAAATTATAGAGTTAATTAAAGATTTAAATATGGAGGATTGGGTTGTAATTTCAGCTTTTGATCATCAAACAGTTAAAAAAATTAAGAAATTAAATAAGGATTTGGTTACGGCTGTGATTTTTTCAGGATGCCCAGTTAAACCAACTTTAGATTGTTTACTTGCTTATGCAGATGGATTGCATTTAGAATGGTGCTATTTAAAACCAAATGTTATTAAAGAAGCTGAAGAAGATAATTTGTTTGTTAATGTTTGGACAGTAAATAATGAGGAAAATATTAAGAAAATGTTTTTTATGAATGTTAATGGAGTGATTACGGATTATCCAGATTTAGGAGTTAAAGTTAAGCAGGGGATGAAAATTTGAATTTGGATTTTTCAAGTTGGAAGCATATAACTAAGCTTGATCCAGATAAAAAAAATACTAAAGAGATTATTCAAACAGTTTTAGAAAGCAAAACGGATGCTATAATGGTTAGTGGAACCCAAAGAATAACTAAAAGAAAAGTTGTTAAATTAATTAATTTACTTAAGGATTGTGATAAACCAATAGTTTTAGAGCCTGTAAAAGCTGAAGCTGTAACATTTAGTAATATAGATTATATTTTTGTTCCATCAGTAATAAATTCTAAAGATAAATGGTGGATTATTGAAGCGCATGTAAATTGGATTTTAAAAATTAAAAAAAGAAAGGACACTCCATGGGAAAAAATTATTCCCGAAGCCTATATTGTTTTAAATCCTAAATCTGCTGTAGCTAAAGTAACAAAAGCTGAAACAAATTTATCTTTAAATCAAATTGTTTCATATGCGATTTTTGCTGATAGATTTGTAAAATTCCCAATTGTATATATAGAGTATAGTGGAACTTATGGAGATCCAAAAGTGGTTAAAGCTGTTAAAGAAGAATTAAAAAATGCAAAATTATTTTATGGTGGAGGAATAAATAATAGGGAGAAAGCTGAAGAAATGGCTAAATACGCTACAATAGTTGTTGGAAACATAATTTATGAAGATTTAAATAAATTTAAGGAAACAATTGTTTGAATTGATAGTTAAAAAAAGAAATATAAAAATTTGGGTTTAACTAACTTTTATAAATCTATCCTTTAGTTTTTCTAAAATTTTAGGAAGCGTTGTATATTCCATTTCTTCTGGTCCTAACCTAGCAGGCATAAATTCGCCATGCCGCCTTATATAATCTGTTATTTCGTTAGCTATGGCTCTAGCTCTATCAAAAGCTACATCAGCAAATAAATCTGCAGGTTCATTTCCTTTAACCCCTATTAATTGACCGTCTGAAACATTAAATCCTAAAGCTACAACTCTTGGAGGACCATCAAAAAGTGTACATTTAGCATCTTTTAAGCCTACAGGCATTAATGGACCTATATGGGAACCTCTCATAAATCCTGCTACTAAATGTGGAAAACCAAATGGAACCAAAACTTCTCCTACAGCAGGTAAACCATGTTGACATCTAACAATCATGCATGGATCATCTTTTCCAACATATTTTCCAGCTATTAAACTTAATCTAGTTGTGCTTGAAACAGCAGCTAAAAGCTTATCTTTTGTTCTAAATACTTTTTCAATTACGTAACGGCCTGTTGTACCGATTAAACCAAGCAAATCATACATTTCAGCTGGGCATTGCAAATCTACAATTTTATGCTCAATTACATCCATTACTCTAAAGGTGAATCCTTCATGCATTGAGGGATCTATAACTAAACCTGCTGTTGAAGTTGGATCAGCAAAAATCTTAAATAATGGATAGTTAAAGGCGCCAGGTTCTGTTTTATCAGCTGCAAAAACAATTATTGGTTCGCTTTGTCTTTCAATAATTTCCATTTCAGCTACTCCTGGACCCATTCCTTTCACGTTTCCGCTAAAAGCTTCAGTTAATAAATCTTGACCAGCAGCATACAACTTGAATTTTTTTGATACTTTTTCCGTAACTTCTTTAAAGGTATTCCATGCTAATTCATGAATTTTAGGGTTTCCTTCACCATGGTTATGAGTCATTAAAAGCTCAAGATCATCTCCACAATTGAAAACATAGTAATCAATTAAAAGATTTTTCTTTTTAGCTTCTTCAAGAATTTCTTTAGCTAAATCTTTTTGCTCCTCTTTAACAATATGATGTCCTGCAACTGAACCTACATCAGCTTTAATTAAACTGATTGTTACTTTTTTTTCAGGCATTTTATTCACCTTGCTATAATTTATGGTTAAAGGTTCTTTTTAACTTTATTCATTTTAAATTTTAGAAAAATTTTTTAATAGCATAAATAAAAATAAGTTGTTTTAAAGAGGTGCAAAATTTGGCTTTTAAAAATGTTTTTACACCCTTTATTTTAGTTAATTTTAAAGCTTATAATGAATCAATGGGGAAAAAAGCTTTTGATTTAGCGAAAACAGCTGAAAAAATTTCTAAAGAAACAGGAGTTTGCATAGGGGTTGCACCGCAATTAATTGATTTACGTAAAATAGCTATGGAAGTTGATATTCCAGTTTTTGCTCAACATGTTGATCCATTTAAGCCTGGAGCTTACACAGGTTATGTTACAGTGGAAGCCATAAAAGATGCGGGAGCTATTGGAAGCTTAATAAATCATTCTGAAAGAAAAATAAAATTGTCTGAAATAGATGAAATTGTAAATAGACTTAAAGATTTAAATATGATTTCGGTTGTTTGCGCTGATACTGAAAAAGCTAGCGCTGCAGCTGCTGCATTAAATCCTGTTATGGTTGCTATTGAACCTCCTGAGCTTATAGGTTCTGGAATAGCAGTTTCTAAGGCTAAACCTGAAATCGTTAAGGATACTGTAGCAATTATAGAAAGGATTAATTCTAAAGTTATTGTTTTATGTGGAGCTGGAATAACTAAAGGTGAAGATGTTTCAGCTGCATTAAAGCTTGGTGCTAAAGGAGTTTTAGTTGCTAGTGGAGTGGTTAAAGCTAAAAATCAAGAGGAGGCTTTGCTTGATTTAGCTGAAGCAGCTAGAAAAGCAAAATAAAACAAAAGAGGAATTTTTAATTGAAAATTAAACCTGAATGCATTCAATGCTTAATTCAAAGAGGTTTAATAGAAATTCAAAAGGCAACAAACGATTATGAAAAAAGGCTTAAAACAGCTATTAAATTGACTAAAGCTTTAAGCAAGCATTTAAATGAAAAATCTAATCCAAGCGAGTTAGGTGCTTTAAGAGAGAAAATTATTAAACATGAAACTGGAAACAATGATATTTATAAATTAGAGAAAAAACTTTCAAATAGCATAGCTTTAAAAATTTTACCAAACCTTAAAGAAAGCATAATTAAGCTTAATGATGAATTTTTAAAGTTTAAAAAGGCTTGTTTTTATGCGGCTTTAGCTAACAGCATAGAATTTGATATTCCAGAGCATTCATTTTTAATAAATGATTTAATTAATTTTCTTGAGAATGGAAAGGTAGCAATTGATGAAAGCGAAAAAATTTATGAATTAATTAAATCTGCAAATAAAGTTTCTTTATTTGTTGATAACGCTGGAGAAGTTATTATAGATAAGCTTTTAGCTGATCAAATTAAAGGTTTAGGCATTAAATTAATTGTTGCTGTTAAGGCTTATCCAATTATGAATGATGCCACTATAGAAGATTTAAAAGAAGCAAATTTAACTAAAATTTCAGATAAAATTTTAACTATAAAATTGAATTGTGTAGGCTTTCCTTTAAGTAAATTGCCTTTAAAAATTAAGAGGGAATTGTTAAGCTCAGATTTAATAATTGCTAAAGGCATGGCTCATTATGAAGCTTTAACTGAAGAAAAATTAAAAGTTCCAGTGGCTTATCTTTTAACAGCTAAATGCTCACCAGTAGCTGAAAGCTTAAATGTTAAAAGGGGCGAGGCTGTAATTAAATTATTTAAGCCTTAAATCTTTAAATAGTAAAAATATGGCTTCTTTAAAACCTTCAGCAAACTCCTTTTTGCATATATAATCAGCTTCATCTTTTAATGCTTTAGGTGCATTACCAACAGCTATTCCGAAACCAGCTTCCCTTAACATATCTATATCATTTAAGTTATCTCCTATGGCTACTGTATCCTTTATGTTTATTCCTGCTGTTTCAGCAAGTTTAATTAAAGCTTTACCTTTATTAACAGAGCTATCCACTATATGGTAAACTACTCCACTATCTAACATTCGAGCTTTAACTCCATTTTCCCTTAAAAATTCATTAGCTTCATTTAAATCAAATGTTCTTTTAACAAGCACATCTGTTTCTCTATATGGGGAATTAACAACAACAATTTTATCTCCAAATTTTTTCATTAAAACTTTTAAACCTTCTTCAGCTCTTTCCTTAAACCCTAAAAAAATTTTTTTAAAGCCATCCCATATTACTCCACCGTTTTCAGCAGCTGCTAAACCGCATGTTCCCAAATATTTTGCTATAGCGCTTGTAACACAAAAGTTTCTTCCAGTTATTAAAAAAGTTAAAACACCTTTTTCTTCAAGTTTTCTTATAATTTCGATAGCTTCTAAATCAAGCATTCCCTTTTTATTTGTAATTGTTCCATCAATATCTAAGGCTAAAGCTTTAATGATTTTTCACCCCTTAAATTGTTAATTCTCCATTTTTCATAATCGGTTCTTCATCAATAAATACTGAAGGTTTTTTAATAACGCAATCATAATGAATTAAAGCTTGAGCATCCTCATCATAATTTGATCCTATAGCTATATGAATTGTTCCTAAAACTTTTTCATCTTCAAGAACATTGCCAACTATTTTAGCTTTATCATTTAAGCCTAATCCAAATTCACCTATATGCTTAGCGTTTTTAGAGTATTCTAAAGCTTTTTCTTTAGTTAAAACACCTTTTTCAAAAAGCTTAAATGGTTGAATAGAAGCTTTTTTAATTAAGCGCTTTAAAATTTCAGCTTCTGAATTACCAGAAACCTTTTTCACATAACCATTTTCAACCTCAATTTTCACTGGAGATTTTAAAAGAAATGTTTTTTCCATAGAAATGCTTCCATCAATAATAAGCACTCCTTTAGATGAGCCTACAACTGGAGAAATAAATATTTCTCCAGCAGGTAAATTGCCTCCTTTACCTGGTTCGCTAAAGTCTCCATCATCAACCTTAACTTTTCTACCTTCAATACTAAAGGAGAAATCTGTTCCTTTTAAAGTTTGAACTTTAATTACTGAAGCGCCATTTATAAAATCCTTTATTGCATTGCATTTACGTTTCAATTTATCATAATTAATTGGTACAGCTTCAATAAAGATTCTTTTTGTTATTCCCGGGCTCCAAACAGCTCTAATCTTTTTTTCAGCAAGCAAAAAATTGAATATGTTATCATATTTTTTCCCATCGCTAGCTAATAAAGGCTCTTTTAAACAAATTGGGTCTTTACCTAGTCTTTCATGGCTTATAGAGCATATTACTTGGGGAGTTGAAGCTATAGCTTCTCTTACTTCAAAATTCATATAATCAAAGCTTGATTTTACAGGTTGAATCATTAATGTTGGATAGGCTCCTGCATTATCAAAAGCTTCATATAATGCTTGAGAAATTTCTAAACAATCTTTTTTTGGATTTGTAATTATAAGGGTTCTTTCATCTTTTTTAACCTTTAAAACTTTTTTAGAAACTATTTTTGCTGCTTCAAAAAGTTTTTTTGAAATCATTTAATCCCTCCCTTTTTCTCCTTAAATTAATATTCTTTCTGGAAAAGAATAAATGTTCATTCTTGATTTTCTAGCAAAACCTATTAGCGTAATGCCGAGAATTCTAGCAGCATTAACTCCAGACATTAAGGGTGCTCTCATAGAAGCTAAAATTGGAATCCCTGCTCTAGCAGCCTTCAAAATCATATCTGCAGGTTGCCTTCCAGAAGAAACTAAAACAGTTTTTTGAAAATCAACATTTTTTAAAGCAGCTACTCCTATAGCTTTATCCACAGCATTATGTCTTCCAACATCTTCAGAAAAAGCTTTTAACTCTTCATTTTGAAAAACTCCAGCAAAATGTGTTCCTCCAGTAGCTTTATAAACTTCAGCTTTTTTAATGCATTCTTCAATCATTTCAAAGATTTTAAAAGCTTTAATAGCATAGTTAGATTCAACAATCGGCTCCTCAAATTTTAATATTTGATTTAAAAATTCTTCGCTTGAAGTGCAAGCTGTTAAAATAGTTTTTTTAGGTGAAATAAAGTTTTTTTCAGTTTTTAACTCTATTTTAACATTTAAATCTTTAATTTCAACCTTTTTAATTTCATTTATATTTTTTATTAAGCCATCTCCAATTAAAAAGCCTATGGCTAACTCTTGTAATTGATTAGGTATAGCCATTAATGTAGCGTAAAATTTTTCATTTACATAAATTTTTACAGGTGTTTCAATGGCAACTTCATCTAAAACATCTTCAATTAAATTTTTGTTTAATTCAAGTTTTCTCACAATGGTTTTAAATGTTCCTATCATTTTTATCTTCCTTAAATATAGATATAAAAGTGGTTTTGAAAGCTATAAATTTAAGTTTCACGCTGTTAAATAAATTTAAAAACTGGTGAAAAACTCTTTTGAAAGCATTAATTACAATTTCAGGCAGGGTTCAAGGTGTTGGATTTAGACCATTTATTTATCGTTTAGCATCTAAAAAAGGCTTAAAAGGATATGTTAGAAATAGAAATGGAATAGTTGAAGTTTTAATTGAAGGAAGCGAAAAAGAAATTTTAAGTTTTCTAGAAGAGTTAAAAATTGAAAAGCCTCCTTCAGCAATTATTCAAGAAGTTAAAGTAGAATATTTAACTGGTAAAGAAGAATTTAAAGATTTTAAAATTGAATTAAGCCCTTTAGAAAAAGTTTTTTCAGGTTCAATAGCTCCAGCAGATTTATCTATATGCGATGAATGCATTCGAGAATTAATGGATCCTAAAAATAGAAGATTTAATTATTTTTTTATAACTTGCACAAATTGCGGTCCAAGATTTACAATAATTAAGGATCTTCCATATGATAGAGCAAATACAACTATGAATAAATTTGTTATGTGTGAGGAATGCGAAAAAGAATATAAAAACCCTTTAGATAGAAGATTTCATGCGCAAACAATAGCTTGCTGGAAATGCGGTCCTAAAGCCTATTTAACAGAAAGTAATGGAGAAATAATTTCTGTTGAAAACCCAATTGTTGAAGCTGGAAAATTAATTGAGGAAGGTTTTATTTTAGCTGTTAAAGGAAATGGAGGCTTTCATATAGCTACTTCAACACTTAATTCTAAACCAATAATTAAATTAAGAAGGGTTAAGCATAGATCTCAAAAACCTTTTGCAATTATGGCTAGAAGCATTGAAGCAATTACTTCTTTTGCTGAAGTTTCATCTAAAGAAGTTGAGTTGCTTACATCTCCAGCTAAACCAATTGTATTGCTTAAAAAAAGCGAAAATTATTATTTGGCTGAGGAAATAAGCCCAGGTTTAAATACAGTTGGAGTTATGCTTCCTTATACAGGTTTACATTTAATGCTTTTTAAAGAAGTGAAAGAACCTGCTTTTGTTATGACAAGCGCTAACCCTCCAAATCAACCTATTGCAATAACTAATCAGGAGGCAATTGAAAAATTTAAAGGAATAGTTGATTATTATCTTTTTCATAATAGAGATATTGCTCAAAGATGCGATGATTCAGTGGTTAAGGTTGTTGATGGAGAATTAAGTTTTCTTAGAAGATCTAGAGGTTATGCTCCTGAACCTATAAAAATTAGAAAAGTTGGAAAATGCGTTTTAGGGGTTGGAGCTGAATTAAATGTAACTTCCTGCATAATTCTTAAAGATAAAGCTTTTTTAACTCAGCATATTGGTGATGTGGAAAATCTTGAAACTTTAAATTTTCTTGAGGAAGCTACAAGAAACTTAATTAAATTGACTAAAAGCGAAATTGATGGGATAGCTTGTGATTTACATCCAACATTTAACACTACACGTTTTGCTTTAAGATTAAGCGAAGAAATGAATATCCCTGTTTTTAAAATTCAGCATCATCATGCTCATATAGCTAAATTAATGGCTGAATATGATTTAGATGAAATTGTTGGAATAGCTTGTGATGGATTTGGTTATGGAATAGATGGATCAGCATGGGGTGGAGAAATTTTATATTGTTTTGGAAAAGAATTTAAGCGTTTAGGTTATTTAGAGAAGCATTTAATGATTGGGGGAGATTTAGCAACTAAATATCCCTTAAGAATGGTTGCTGGAATACTAAAGGATGAAGAAAACTTTGAAGAGTGGTTTTTAAGCAAAGCAAATCATTTACCTCATGGAAAAATTGAAGCTGAAATAATTTTAAAAGAAGCAAGAAAAAAGCATTTCCCTGAAACATCAAGTTGCGGAAGACTTTTAGATGCTGTTTCAGCAATTTTAGGTTTATGTTATGAAAGAACATATGAGGGGGAACCTGCTATGAAGCTTGAGGCAGCTGCAGAAGGAGGAAAAAATGTGTTAAACCTTCCATTAAACTTTAAAGGAAATATTATTGAAACAAAAAATCTTGTAAGAGAAGTTTTTCATTTAGTTAATAAGGAAAATATTAAAAACATAGCTTATTCAACTCAAGAGTATATTGCCAAAAGCTTAGCTGAATTCGCTGCATTTGAAGCTGAAAATCTTAATGTTAAATTTATAGGATTTTCAGGAGGTGTAGCAGCTAACGAGCATATTACACAAACTATAAGAAAAATTGTTGAATCTAAAGGTTTAAAGTTTCTTTATCCAAGGAAAGTTCCATGCGGAGATGGTGGAATCTCCCTTGGTCAAGCTTACATAGCTTCTCAAATGCTTTAAATTCTATAAATAAAATGGAGAGTTAAATTATGGAAAAAAATTTAGAAGAAGAATTAAAAGCTTGGATTTCAGGATTTAAAAAAATAGTTATTTTAGGAATAGGAAATCCTATTAGAAAAGATGATTATGTTGGTGTTGCTATAGCTAAACTTCTTAAAGAAAAAAATCTTTTAAATACTTTAATTTTAGAATGCGAAACTGTTCCAGAAAGTTTTACTAGCATAATAAAAGAGGTTAAACCAACTCATGTATTAATGATTGATGCAGCTAATTTAAATGCAGCTCCAGGTTTCGCAAAAATGATAAGCATAGATGAAATTAATGGTTTTTCTCTTTCAACCCATGATTTACCATTAAGCCTTCTAGCTAAATTTATAGTTTATGAAACAAAAGCTAAAGTTGCCTTATTGGGAATTCAACCTAAAACTTTAGATTTTGGAGAAGGATTAACAAATGAATTGAATGAAGCAAGCAAAAAAATAGCGAAAATTATAGAAAAAGTTTTAATTGAAGAGGTTTTTAACCAAAAGCTATTTTAAGCAAAATTAATAAAAGAAGGATTATTCCAAGCAGCATACCCATAACATTGTAATTTAACACGCCTGTATGTGTTTTTCTAAATTGATTAACAAATTTAACTGTAACATTAGCTAAAAGATAGTTGAAGCCATCTATAGCTTTACGCTCTATATAGTTGAAGCTAAATTTGCTTAAGCCAATTGTTGAATCTACAAAAAGCTTGTAATAAAGCCTATTTATATACCAGCGATTGTAAAGGAAATTCCAAAGAGGCTTTAATCCTTTTCCAACTATTTCCTTCGGATTCTTAATTCTTTTAATATAGATTAAATATGCTGGTATAGCCCCTATAAGAAGCATAATTATGGAGACGCCTGTAGTTATTAAGGTGGCTTGTTGAGTTAACGATGTTTCTGCAAGAGGTTCCGTGAAAGATGCTATTTTAACAGGTATTATTGAAGATAAAAATTCATGAAGCAAATGTTCAAGCCAGCTTTTTACATAAAAGCCTGTTACACCAAGCGTTATTGTTGCAGCAGCCATTAAAGCATATGGAATCCACATTAAGGCTGGAGCTTCTTTTGGAGGTTTCCCTTCCTTTTCAAGCTCAATAATTCTTTCACTTTTTTCACCAAAAAATGTTAATCCAAGCATTCTAATGCTATAAAAGCTTGTTAAAGCTACTGTTAAGGCTCCAAGAATAAAAATCCAATATTTTCCAGCTAAAAGGGAAGCTTCCAAAATCATATCTTTACTCCAAAAACCGCTAAAGAGAATAGGTACACCCATTAAAGAAAAGCTTGTTAAAGCCATGCTCCAAAAAGTTATAGGCATAACCCTTTTTAATCCACCCATATGATACATGAATCTTGATTCAGCTGCATGGATTGCTGCTCCAGCTCCAAGGAATAAAGCTGCCTTAAATAAAGCATGGCTCATTAAATGGAATAATCCTCCAGTGTATCCTATAGCAAACTCTGCTGTTGAACCTGCCACACCTAAACCAATCATCATATAACCTATTTGGCTAACGGTTGAATAAGCTAAAACCTTTTTTATTTCAGTTGAAGCCATAGCTTGACTTGCTGAAACAAAAGCTGTTAAAGCACCTATCCAACCTATAACATAAAAGAATAATATTAAATTGTTTGGTGCACCATTTTGCCAAGCTGCTTCATAAAATATTGGGAAAACTCTTCCAACAAGATATACTCCTGCTTTAACCATTGTAGCTGCATGAATAAGCGCGCTAACAGTTGTTGGACCAGCCATAGCATCTGGAAGCCATTCCATTAATGGTAGCTGAGCTGATTTTCCAATTGGGCCGATAAAGAGGAAAATGGCTGCTGGAACCAGAATCCAAAGCGGAACCTTAAGAATGGCACCTTTTTGAAGCTCAATAAAGTTTAATGTTCCAGCAAAAGCTAAAATCATAAATATTCCAATTAATAAACCTACATCACCAGCTCTAGTTGTTAAGAAAGCTTTTAAACCACAATGTGATGGTGGATAAGCTTCTTTTCCTTCTCCAACCCAGCATTTAAGCCAATCTTCTTTTGAATCTTTATACCAAAAGCCGATTAAGGCGTAGCTGCATAATCCAACACCTTCCCAACCGAAAAGCATTTGAATAAAATTATTTGACATCACTAAAAGCAGCATATTGCCTATAAATAAATTCATGAAGAACCAGTATCTTGTTAGGCTTGGATCCTCCTCCATATATTTTAATGAATAAACCATTATAAGGAATGAAATCCAAGCTACAATATTTGCCATTATAATGCTTAATGGATCAATTATTACACCGGCTTTAATTTCTTGAAGTATAGGAGCGCCTGGAACTAAAACCCATGAAATTTGATTTTCAATTTGCTCTGGATGCTTTAAATATGGTATTAAAAAGCCAGCGGATAAAGCTGCTGCAAAAGAAAAAAGCACCGCCATATAATTTCTAAATTTAGGATGGATTTTAGCAAATATTGGGGTTAAACCTGCACCTATTAATGGAATTATCCAACATAACCAAGCTGGCCAAATAAATTCTTCATTCATAATTTTCACCATCCTCCTAACATAGCTTTAGCTGCTTTTTCAGCTAAAACAATAATTAAACTTGGCATTAAACCTATTAAAACACATATAACAGCTAAAACTATTATTGGTCCAACCATAAATAATGAAGCTTCTGAAGCTTTAACTTTAGGTGTTTTAATCATTATTCTTTGAAGAAGCCAAAGATAATATACTGCTGCAAAAATACTATTTAAAACTACTATTATACCTATGGTATTCATAAAATTGTTTTCAGGAAAGCTAAAAGCTGCTAAAATTATAAATAGTTTACTCCAAAAACCGCTAAACGGGGGAACACCAGCTAAAGTTAATAATCCAATTGAAAAGGAACCTCCGGTCCAAGCCATTTTACGACCTATGCCTTCAAGGCTTGTAATATCTCTAGTAGCAGCTTCATGTGTGAAGCATCCAGAACAAAGGAATAACATTCCCTTTCCAACAGCATGATTAAATAAATGGAATAAAGCACCTGTAATTGCGAAGGCAGCTGCGCTTAAAGCCGCTAAAGGTTTTGAATTATAATATTCAAATAGAATGTAGCTTCCTATTCCTATACCTGTTATAATATAACCTATATTTACAACGCTTGAGTAAGCTAAAAGCCTTTTAATATCTTTTTGCATAAGAGCCATAAAATTGGCTACAGTAATAGTTAAAATACCGAAAATCATTAAAGTTAAGCCGTAATTAAAGTTTACTGGATTAAAAAGCGTAAATAAACTTCTAGCTAAAACATAAACGCCAGTTTTAATTACTACACCTGAAAGCATCGCGCTTATTGAGCTTGGAGCAGCAGGGTGAGCATCTGGAAGCCAGCTATGAAATGGAACAATTGAAGCTGTTACACCAAAACCAGCTATTATAGCAGCTATAACTATATAAAATGGTATTTGAAGGTTTGTTGTAGATGATAAAGCTTCTTTCATCATTTTAAAGTTTACTGTTCCAGTTAAACCATAAAGCAGGCTTATACCGTAAAGCGCTATTAAAGAACCTAAAGTACTCATAACCAAATATTTAAAACCGGCTTCAACAGGCTCCCATCTATATTTTCTAAATGAAACAAGAGTATATGAAGCTATACACATCATTTCCCAAAAAACATAAAGATTAAAGAAGTCTCCTGAAAAAGCTACTCCAATCATTCCAGCTACAAGAATTAATAAAAGTGTGTAATATCTGTCAAGACCGGTGTCAACCTCCATATATTTTACAGAGTAAATTGAAACTAAAAAGCCTAATCCGCAAAAAATAAATGCTACAAAAAGACTTAAAAAGTCAGCATATATTTCAACACCGCCCTTTATTGGAAGATAATTATCCAAAATAAATGATTGAGCACCATAATTTTCAATTTTAAAGTAAAGCAATGTTAAGGCGTATAGGGCTAAAGCAAAAGCTAAAATCGCAAATAAATCTCTAAGCTTTTCAAATTTTATTTTCTCGCCTAAAATGCTTATTAAAGGTGTTAAACCTGCAGCTATTAATAGGATTACTATTGGTTGCAAAACTAATGGTATAACCATTTTTACCACCTTAACCTCCTAATTTTCTTTAAATCTAATGTTCCATAATGTCTATAAACGTTTATTACTAGTGTTAAAGCTACTGCTGCTACAGCAGCTCCAATAACTATAGATGTGAAAACTATTGATTGAGCTAAAGAATCTACAACACCATTTCTAAAACCTAAAGCTAAAAAGTTTAAGTTTACAGCAATAGTTATTATTTCTATTCCTATAATGGTTCTAATCATGTTTCTCATTGAAATTATTGTGTATAAGCCTATAATAGCTAATATAAAGCTGCAAAACATGTAGGCTTGCCAAACTTCAACCATTTTTTTACTCCTCCTTTTCTTCAAATTTTTCTATAGCAGCTTCTTCAACAGCTCCTGGACCTTTTTCAATTCTAAACAAAGCTGAAACAGCTGCTGCAGCAGCTAAAATTAAAAAGGCTTGAATTAAAATATCTAAGCCGCGATAAGACCATAAAAACTTTTCTATTGGAGGCTTTTCAATTAAGGATGGAAGCGGAATTTCAAATAAGCTTAATCCAAAAGTTAAAATTAATGCAATTAACATTAATGTTAAAATAGCTGAGATAGCTTTATCCATTTCATTATTGTTTTTCATTTGATTCCCCTCCTAAAGTATGTAAAGCGGTTAAAAATAAAACTGTAACAGCTCCAGCATAAACTAAAAGCTGAAAAACAGCTATGTAAGGTGCTCCAAGAACATAAAAAATAATTGAAATTATAACGTTGGCTGCAGCAAAAAAAGCTATTGCTCTATTTAATTCCCTATATTGGGTAGCTAAAATAGAAAAGGCTACAGCTAAAATTATAAGCAGGTAATCAATTATTCCAGCAATCATTTTTATTTCTCCCCTTATTTTAAATTATAATCCTAACTAAAAACAATTGAAGAAGAGATATAGGAATTAAATATTTCCATGAAAAATTAACCATTTGATCAATTCTTAATCTAGCAAATGCAGCTCTAATAATTGAAATTATAAGAAGGATGATTACTGTTTTTATTATAAAGTAAATTGGAAATAATACTTTTTCAAATCCTGGAATAATTGGTCCAAGAGGTCCACCTAAATAAAATGTTGCAGCTAAACCTGAAATATAAACAAGTTCAATATCTCTAGCTAATCTAAAAAGCGCAAGTTTTCTTCCAGAAAACTCTGTAATCCAACCAGCTACTATTTCCTGTTCAGCTTCAGGAATATCAAATGGAATACGTTCCAGCTCTGCTTGAGCCGCAATAATAAAGATTGCAAATCCTAATGCTTGAGGACCAAGAATAAACCACCATGAAGATTGCTTAGCCACTATCTCAGAAATTTTTAATGAATTTGCAGCTAAAGCTACGCTAGCTATTGCAAGAGTCATTGGAATTTCATAACCAAGCAGTTGAGTTACAGCTCTTTCAGCTCCAACGAAACCAAACCTATTTAAAGAACCTAACCCAGATAGAAAAACTAAAATACAGAAAAGCGTCATTATCGCTATAGCCACTATAACATCTCCATTAAAGGAGATTATTCCTGAAATATTTATAATTGGTAAAAGAAGAACACCTGTTAACATTAATGCTAAAGCTAGCAAAGGTGCAGATGTAAAAAATAGTTTATCAACAGCAGCTGGAGTAATATCTTCTTTTGAAAGAAGCTTAATAAAATCTGCAAGAGGCTGAAGAAGACCAAATGGGCCTGTATAAAGGGGTCCAACCCTATTTTGAAGTTTAGCATAAAACTTTCTATCTATCCATTCATAAAATAGGCTTAAAAATATTGTAAAAATAAAGCCTGGAAAAAGAATTAACTTAAGTGTATTTACAACTGCTTCTACAATCATCATTAAATTTTTCCCCTCCATTTATCCGCTTTTTCTTTCAACTTTAAAATCTTTTCTTAATGGATATACACCTTCAGGCCAATCATCTGGAAGAAGAATTCTTGTAAGATTTGGGTTACCTTTAAATTTAACTCCTAAAAGATCATGAACTTCACGTTCATAAATTATTGAAGCTGGATAAATATCTGCCAAACTATCTAATTCAGGATTATCTTTTGGAACAGAAGTTTTTATAGTAATTTCCATTCCAACTCCAAATAAATGAGGTAAAACCTCTATTTCCTTTCCAACATCAACTCCAGTGATTGTTGAAATATGGGTTACACCCTTATTTTTAGCAAAATACTCAATTATTTCTTTATAGTGTTCTTTTGGTACAGTTATGAATATGCGTCTGCTTCTTTGAATTTTAGCTTCCTTAATTTTATCTTTAAAAATATTTTTTAATTCTTCAATTAATGCTTCTTCTTTACTTATAGCCACGTTTTCTAAACGCCTCCAATCATTTTCTTCTAGCTAAAATCAATAAAGCAATAAACATAACAGTTATGTAAGATAAGCTTAAAGTTAAAATTAACGGTTGAGTTAATGCAGGTAATCCCATAGATAAAATTATAGCCATAGCTACAACATCAAAAATCAAGAATAAAGCAGCATAATTGTAAAGATTAATGGATAATCTAGCTTTTTCAGGAGGAAGATCTTCACCGCAAGCATATGGAGATAACTTTTCAGGGTTTGGTTTTGGTTTTGGAGAAACAGCACCCCCAATCCCATATATAATTGCAGCAGCAATTACCGAAATTATAAATAAGGTTATAGGCGACCAAATAATGTTTTCTACACCCATTTATTTATCGCCTTAAAGTTTTTTACTAAAATTGAAAACTTATAGTATAAAAAGCCTTCGCTTTTATTATTATTTTTTTTATAAAATTAAAAATTAGCAAATTCTTGGAACCGGATCACCTAACGGTGGAGGTAACACTCTTTTACCGCCAATGTTTGTTTCTAATATTACACCATTAAATTTTTTTGTTGCTTCCCCAATTATTTCAGCATCTTTACCTTGCGGATGCCTTCTTAATTCTTCAAGCACATCTTCAGCTTTTTCAGGAACAACAGCAATAAGAATTTTCCCTTCATTTCCAACTTCTAAAGGATCTATACCAAGCATTTCACAAGCTGATTTAACGCCTTCTTTAATTGGAATTTTATCTTCATGAATTAAAATTCCAATTTTAGATTTTTCACTCCATTCATTTAAAGCGTTTGCAACACCACCTCTAGTTGGATCTTTCATTTTGGTTATTCCGCCTACTTCAAGAAGTTTTTTAATCATTTTATTTAGCGGGTTAACATCAGATTTAATTTCGCTTTCAAATCCATAACCTTCTCTATAAGATAAAAGAGCTATGCCATGATCTCCAATTGTTCCAGAAACTATTATTTTATCTCCATCGCTAATATTAGAGTCTACAAGCCATCTAGAATTGAAGCTTTTTCTATACTTTTTTACTTCAGCAATATTTTTTTCTAAAGCTTCACTTCTTTTACCTATTCCAGAAGTGTTTACAACAAGCTTTTCTAAAGCTCCTTTTTCCATAACTTTAGTATCGCCAGTAATAATATAAACTTCAGCTTCTTCACAAGTAGCTTTCATGCTTTTAATTATTTTTTCAAAATCTGAAATTGGAAAACCCTCTTCAATAATAAAAGCTGAAGTTAAAGCAATTGGTTCAGCACCCATAACAGCTATATCGTTTACGGTTCCAGAAACAGCCAATCGTCCTATATCGCCTCCTGGAAAAAATAATGGTTTAACTGTATGAGAGTCAGATTTAAGAACTATTCCTTCTATTACTGATGCATCATCTAAAGCTTCTAAAGGAACTTCAGCATTGCTTCCACCAAAATGTTTTACAATATAATCTTTAATTAATTTTTGCATAATTACTCCGCCAGCACCATGAGCTAAAGTTATTGTATCTTCAATCAATTTTCATCCACCTTAAAAGAAAATAAAATTTGTTATTTTTAAATTAAACTAAAATTGACAATATAATTTATTTGAAATCTAAAGCTAAACTCTAGAAAATATTTATTTTTTTAATTATAACTTTAGGTTTTTCTTTTTGTAGTTTTCGCCCGCATTTATCGCAATAATTAGCGTTTTTTAACACTATGTTTCCACAAATACATTTCACATTTTCTTCTTTATCTTCTGCTTCTGAATAATCTAATTTACTAAGCATTTTCGCAAGTTCAATTATTAATTTTTTTTCATCTTCTTCATTTTCTTCAATCATAAATTTCAACCATTTTAAGCTTTATTTTAATTTACAAAAATTCTATTGTAAAAAGTTTTTGTTTAAAATAGATTAATGCTGCTTATTTTGTTACATGATTTATCTATAAAAAACAAGTTTTTAAAAGGAAGTTGCAAAAGAATTTTTAGGTAAAAGAATAAACATTGTTTTAAGCTGGGAAAAATGATTAAAGGAGTTTTTCTTCAAAACTTTATGTCTTATGAAGATGCTTATATTCCTTTAACAAATGGGTTAAATTTAATTTGTGGTCCTAACGGTGCTGGAAAATCCTCTATTCTTTTGGGAATATCCATTGTTTTAGGACAATCTTATACTGAAAGGGCAAAAAAGTTAAGTGAGCTAATTCGTTGGGGTCAAAATGAAGCAAAAGTAACTTTGGTTTTAAGCAATAAAATTAATGGGAAAAAACTTTTTCCCCAATTTAAAGATGAATTTATAGAAGTAACTAGGGTTATTCGAAAAAATGGCGATTATAAATATTTTATTCAAGGTAGAAGATTTTCCAAAAATGATGTGACTTCTGCATTTAAAAAAATTGGATTAAATCCAGATAACATGCTAATAATTATGCATCAGCTTATGGTTGGAAAATTTAGTTTAACAACTCCTCAAGAAAAACTTAAAATGCTTGAGGAGGCTGTTGGCTTTCATTCCTATAGGGAAAACGTATTAACAGCCTTTAAAAGATTAAATGAATTTAAAAGTGAAGAAGAAAAATTGCTGAATTTTCTTGAATCTACAAAATCCACTTATGAATTTTGGAAGAAAGAATATGAAAAACTTTTGAGAAAGCAAGCTTTAACCTTAAAGCTTAATGAAGTAAATAAAAAAATTGCATGGTTAAAAATTAAAAGAAAAAAAGAGGATTTAACAAAGCTTCTAGAAAAAATAAATGAATTAAAAACTAAAAAAGCAATTTTTGAAAATAACCTTAAAACTTTTCTGGAGAAAATTGATTTAGAAATTTTAAAATATAATGAAATGCTTAATGAAAAAGCGTTTAAAGAGGAAAAACTGCTTCATTTACTTAAGAATGAAGCTGAACTTAATGTTAAATTAAGAATATTGAATATTTTATTTGAAAAATTTCCTTTAAATGCTTTAAAAGTTGCTTCAGAAATTTTTAATGAAAAACTTCTTAACGATAGAGAAGCTTATGAATTAAAATTAAAATTAGAAAACGAAATTCAAAATAATAAGAAAACTGTAGAAGAACATAAATTAAGATTAAAAAATTTAAATGAATCAATTAATGAAGCTCAATCAAATTTAATTAATTTTAAAGTTGCTTTTGAAATGGAAAAACATAAAATAGAATGGTTAAATCAAGAAATAGAAAAAGCTGAAGCATTAAAGGCTATTGAGGAGGAGGAACTTAAAAAACTTTTAAATGAAGCTGAAAAATTTGGAGCTGAAATTAACATTAAAGAAAAACTTTCGGATTTACTTTTAGAAAAGAAAACAATTGAGGATCAATTAAAACTTTATTTAAATGTATCTGAAAGCATAGAGGAGGTTTATGATTCTTATGCTAAGCTTTTTAATAAATTAAAAAGTAAAGCTGAAGAAGTTTTAAAAAATAAGGAGATAATTCAGAAAGAGTTAAAAAACAGACAGAAAATATGGTCAAATATTTTAAAAAACTTTTTGAAGAAACTTTCTGAAGAATATAATTTTATTTTATCTTTTTTAGGTGGACAGGGAGAAATAAAATTAATTAATGAAAATGATATTGAAAAAGCTGGTTTAGAAATTTCTGTTGGATTTAAGAATCACACTCCTAAATCCTTAGATTCTTTAACGCAAAGCGGTGGAGAAAGAAGCGTAGCATTAATAGCCTTTCTTTTAGCTTTACAAAGAAGCATTTCAACTCCTTTTAGAGCTATAGATGAATTTGATGTGCATATGGATCCAAGAAATAGAGAAGCAATAACAGAATTGATTATTTCAAGCTGGAAAAATCGTGAAGAACAATATTTAATTATTACACCTGGAGAATTGAATATTTCAGATAATAACATCAATAATATTCATGTAATAATTGTTCAAAGTGTTAAAGGTTCATCTAAAGTAAGCGAGTTAAAAAGAAATGAAAATTAAAAAAGCTGTTTTAGATATTATTAAAACTTGCAAGGCTGTAGAAGAAAGAAGATTAAACCCTTTTTTAATAGATTTTTTAAGCTCAATTAAAATTTTAAGAAAGTATTTAGCTTTATGCAAAACATTTAAGGATTATTGCTTAGATGGTAAAGCTTTAAATGCTTTAAGCAAAGTTATAGAGCTTCAAAATGCTCAACTACTTTTTCAATCAAGCAAACTTTATGTTAACCCTGAAATTTTAAAAAGAAAAATTTATTCATTAAGTTTAGAAGATTTAACAAATGTTTTTCTTAAAAGTTGGCATCCAATAATAGAGATGGAACAATTAACTCTTCAAAGCATTATTAATGGTTTAAGTTATTGGAGAAATTTTTCACCTTATCGAAAAATTAAAATAGTTAAATCAAATTCTAAAGCCCCAACAATTGTTAACGGTAAAACTTTAAGGAAAAATGAAAATCTTTCAAGTTTAATGGTTAAGCTTTGGAAGGAAATGATTGAATTAACTGGTGAAAAAGAAAAAATAGATTATTGGATGTTTATTAGAAAAAACGATTTTTCAACAACTGTTAAAAGAGCTTATGTAACAAGTTTTTTAATCAGTTATGGATATGCCTTTTTGATTAAATGTGGAGATAAACTTTACTTAAGTCCAAATAAAAAATTTGAAAAAATAAATTATAATGAACAGGTTAGCTTTCCAATTTCAATTAAAAAAGAGGAAGCTTAAATGGAAAAAGAAAAGTTTTATTCAAATAAAATTAAAACAGCAGTTCATTTAATATTTTTTAAACGAGGAAAAAAACCTGGAGTTAAAGAATGGGAGTTAAAAGAGAAAATTGGAGAAAAATATGTTGAAGTTTTAGCTCAATTAAATGAGTTTTTAAAAGAATTAGATTTAGAAGTTGTTAAGATTAAGGAGGAAAATGAACTTTTTTCTGAAAAAGCTGAAGCTAGATATATAGCACGTTTAAAAGGAAACTTAAGTTTAACTGAAGCTAAACTTTGCGGTTGGAGAATAGATAATTTAGCAGCATTAGCTATTTCATTATCCTATTTAATTGTTAATCAAGGTAAAGCATTAAAAAAAGATTTAGAGAAAATTTTGGAAGAAAAAATTGGTAAATGGAAAGCTGCAAATTTAATTGATTCATTTATTAAAGCAGGTTACTTAAATGAGAATGAAGAAAAAATTATTTCAATAGGTTGGAGAACTAAAGCTGAAGTGGATTTAAAAGAGTTAATAAAAACAATACTTGAAGCTTGAGTGATTTATTAAAATGATGAATTCAATAAGAGGGAAAGGATTTAAAAAAATGGAGAAAGCTTCTGAAGCATTAAGTAAACTAAAAGCTTATGTAAGTTTTAAACCAGAAATTGAAGAGGTTTCATTGGAGGAGGCTTATGGTAGAATTCTTGCTGAAGATGTTATTTCTAAAATTGATGTTCCAAACTTTGATAAATCAGCTATGGATGGTTATGCAGTTATAGCTGAAGATACATATGAAGCTTCAATTTTTAATCCAATTTTATTAAAAATTATTGGAAAAAACCCTATTGGTGAAGAACCTAAAGTTTATTTAAACCATGGAGAAGCTGTTGAAGTTTCCACAGGTTCACCTTTACCAAAAAATGCTAATGCAGTAATATTATTAGAATGGACTAAAAAAGTAAGTGAAGATTTAATAGAGGTTTATCATTCAGTTCATCCATGGGAAAATGTAACAAGAATTGGAGATGATTTAAGAAAAGGTGAAGTAGTTTTAAAAAAAGGTGTTAAACTTCTTCCTCAAGATATTGGCGTGTTAAAGGTTTTAGGATTAGAAAAAATTAAGGTTTTTAAAAAACCTAAAGTTGCTTTAATATCTACAGGAGATGAACTTGTTGAATCTATTAAAGATTTAAAACCATTTAAAGTTATTGATGTGAACAAACCAATTTTAACAGGTATGATTATTGAATCTGGTGGAGAACCATTAGATTTAGGTTTAGCTAAAGATGATTTTAATGAAATAAAAATGAAGATTAAAGAAGGTTTAGAAAAAGCTGATATGATTGTTTTAACTGGTGGAACATCGGTTGGAGAAAAAGATTTAGTTCCAGAAGCAATTAATTCTTTAGGTTTTCCAGGAGTTATTTCACATGGAATAGCAATTAGACCTGGAGGAGCAACATGCTTAGGTGTATTAAATGGAAAACCAGTTTTTGGTTTATCAGGTTATCCTGTAGCAGCAATAATAGGTTTTAAACTTTTCGTTAAACCTTTAATTCAAATATTTTTAGGTTCATCCCAAGATTTAATGGTTAAATTAAGGGTTAAAGCAGCAAGAAGAATACCGTCTCCTCCAGGAGTTAAATCTTTTGTTAGAGTAATAATTAAAAAATTTGGAAAAAACTATTTGGCTGAACCCATTTCAACTTCAGGCTCTGGAATTTTATCAAGCATTGTTAAAGCAAACGGAATCATAGAAATTCCTGAAGAAAGCGAAGGTATAGAAGAGGGTGAAGAAGTTGAAGCTTATTTATTTAGACCTATTGAAGGTGAAGAAACATGAAAAACAATAGAAAAATATTCAGAAAGCTTATTGATATTGAAGAAGCTGAATCAATTATTGAGAATTTTCTTTCTTTAAAACCTCTTGGTTTTGAAGAGGTTTCATTGGAGGAGGCTTATGGTAGAATTCTTGCTGAAGATGTTATTTCTAAAATTGATGTTCCAAACTTTGATAAATCAGCTATGGATGGTTATGCAGTTATAGCTGAAGATACATATGAAGCTTCAGAAGCGCATCCTGTAAAGTTAAAGGTTAAAGGTAGAATAGAAGCTGGTGAAGAACCTAAAATTGAAGTTTTTAATGGAGAAGCTGTTGAAGTTTCCACAGGTGCCCCTATTCCTAAAGGTTCAAATGCTGTTGTTATGGTTGAATATACAAAAGAAACTAATGGTGAACTAGAAGTTTTTAAATCTGTTCGTCCTGGAGAAAACATTATATATGCAGGTTCAGATATAATGATGGGTGAAACAGTTTTAAGAGCTGGACAAAAATTAACTTTTAGAGAAGTTGGAGTTTTAGCTGCACTTGGATTAAAGAAAATTAAAGTTTACAAAAAACCTGTTGTAGCTTTAATTTCAACTGGAAATGAATTAATTAATCCTGGAGAACCCTTAAAATATGGAAAAATTTATGATATAAATTCTTATTCTTTAAAAGGTGCTTTAATTGAATGCGGAGCTCAACCAATAAATTTTGGAATAGCTCCAGATAATAAGGAACAAATAAAGTTAAAGATTGAGGAAGCTTTAAAAAAAGCAGATATAATTGTTACTTCAGGAAGCACTTCAGCAGGTTTTGGAGATATGATGTATAAAGTAATAGAGGAATTAGATGATTCTAGCGTGATAATTCATGGTTTATCCGTTAAACCAGGTAAACCAACTATTGTTGGTGTAATTAAAGGAAAACTTATATTTGGTTTACCTGGATATCCTTCTTCAGCCATATCAATATTTAATGCTTTAGTTAAACCAGTTATTTTAAAGTTAACTGGATTAAAAAAAGAGAGTGAAGCAATTATTGAAGCTAAAATACCTTTTAAGATTTTTTCAGCTAAAGGTAGACGAGAATTCATTTTGGTTCACTTAGTAAATTCTAAGGATGGATATTTAGCTTATCCCATTCTTTCTAATTCAGGTGCTATTTCATCTTTTGCATTAGCAGATGGATATATAGATGTTCCAGCTGAAGTAGAATTTATTGAAGAAAATGAAAAAGTTAAAGTTTACTTATTTAGCTTAAAAATTAAGGCGCCTGAATTAATTTTTATTGGAAGCCATTGCATAGGTGTTGATTTAATTTTTTCATTAATGCAAAAGAAAAATTATGTTTCATCATTTAAAATAATTAATGTTGGATCTTTTGGAGGATTAAAAGCTGTTGAAAGGGGAGAAGCAGATTTAGCTGGAATTCATTTGCTTGATGAAAATTCAAAAGAATATAATTTACCCTATTTAAAAAGAATGAATTTAATTGGTAAAGTTGCTTTAATAAGAGGTTATAGTAGAAAACAAGGTTTTATAGTAGCTAAAGGAAATCCAAAAAAAATAAAGGGTTTTGAAGATTTATTTAGAAGCGATATAACTTTTATTAATAGAAATAAAGGATCTGGAACAAGAGTTCTCATCGATTTAGGTTTAAAGGAAGCTGCTAAAAAACTTAATATATCATTTGAAGAAGCTAAATTTAAAATTAAAGGATATAATATTGAAGCTAAAACTCATTCAGCAGTTGCTTCAGCTGTAAAATATGGTAAAGCAGATGTAGGAGTAGGAATAGAATATTATGCTAAATTAAATGATTTAACCTTTATTCCTATAGCCAGCGAAAGCTACGATTTTATTATTCCCATAGATAAACTAAATAAGGAATCTATAAAAAAGTTTTTAGAGATTTTGCAATCTAAAGAATTTAAAAAAGAATTAACTGAAAAATTTAACTTTATAATTGATAATCCTGGAAAAATCATTTGTTAAGGTTTCCGCAAACTTTACATTCATTAATTTTCTCAATTTTGATTTCATCAAACTCCATTTTTAATCCATCAAAAATTATTAAGCGATTAATAGTTAATTCTCCAATACCTACAATAAGTTTTATAGCTTCCATTGATTGAAGAGCAGCTATAACTGCAGGTGTAACCCCAACAACTGGAAACTTCCCTTTATAAAAAGGAATTTTTCCATAAATGCATGCTAAACAAGGTGAAGTTTTAGGAATAATAGTGGTGAATCGCCCTTCAAACCCTTCAATTGCACCATGAATCATAGGAATACCTTTTTCAACACAAGCTTTATTTAAATAAAATCTGGTTTCAAAATTATCTAATGCATCAATAACTAGGTTAAATCCATTAATTAATTTGGATGCATTTTCTTCAGTTATAGTTGTTTTCTCCATCGTAATTTTTACTTTGCTATTAATTTTTCTTAGTTTTTCTGCAGCTGAATCCACCTTAAATTTTCCAATATCTTTTTCCCAATGAAGAATTTGTCTATTTAAATTGCTTAATTCAACTTTTTCATTATCAATAAGTTTTATTTCTCCAACACCTGCAGCAGTTAAGTAAAGAGCAGTTGGGCAGCCTAAGCCTCCAACCCCTGCTATAACAACTTTAGCTGATTTTAACTTAAGCTGTCCTTCTTCACCCCAACCTTTAATCATCATCTGCCTATCATAACGAATTTTTTCTTTTAAGTTAAGCTTTATAATTTTAGGCTCCAATTTTTCTAAACCTGTTAATTTCATTTGCAATATCTTTTAAAACTTGAATTTTTCCTTTGTTTTTTCGCTCAACTATTACATAACCTGTTTTATTCCACCATTCTTTAGGTAAAGCTGCATTAGGAACAGCTGTAGGGTTTAAACCAAGCCTTTTAGAAGCTTCAATTATTTCTTCAAGCTTTGGGGATTCAACAGCTAATTTTTTCGGTATTTTTCGGCCTTCTCCCCTAGTTTTTTTAAGGTCAATGTTAACTGGCCAAACAACGATTTTTCCAGGTTTTTTCACAGTATTTATCCATCCAATTTTTAGCTTTTTTCAATAAGCACTGCATTTACTACTCCATTTTGGCCAGGTCGAGAAGTTATTTTAGCTAAACCAATTTCTGTTTCAATTATAGCTCCTTTAGTTAAAATTCCCCTTCTTTGATAATCTCTATTAGCTGGGTTTTCTAAAACCTTTTTTATTTTAGCTTTTTGAGATTTACCAGTTTTAGGATCAGTTACATTAGCTGAATCGCAAGATAAAACTTTAATTTTAATGTTTCCGCCTCTGCATCTTTCAATTTTTAGTTTTTTCTCGCCTATTTTAGTTTCTGTAGGGTTTCCACCCATTTCATATGCTCTTTTCCCTCTATAGGCTTTTTTCTTTCCACCAGTTTTCTTTCTTTTATGTAAATCTCCATGCCATTGAGGCAAATTTTACTAATCCTCCTTTTTTATAATTATTTTTAAAAGTTAACTACGCAATAATTAATTAACTTTGCTATTTTAAACAAGGATTTAAACATTAGGATAAAACTGAAATATGATAAATATAAAGCCTAAATATATAGAGAAGAAACATTAAATATTTAAATAGAAAATATTTTATTTAGGTTTTTTAGGGTTAAAAAAACAGGGTTAAAAAAGGAAAAAGGGGAAAGGAAATTAATGAGTAAATGCAAATATTGCGGTTGTTCTTGCGATGGAGATTTTTGCTGTGAAGAATGCCGTCATAAATATTGGTTTATGCATATTCTTGATGAAGCTTAACTTTCTTCTCCTTTTCCTTTAAATTGAGTTTGATTTTGAGTTAATTCTGAAAAAATTTTTGCCAGCTGCTTTTTCATGGTTTTAATATCATAATCCAAGTTAAAAGCATCTGCAAAAGCTGTTGTTGTTTTTAAAAGCTTTGTTTTACCAATTTTTTCTTCGCTAATAAAACCTAAATCTTTTAAGATTTTTATATGGGCATAAGCATGTTTTCCTCTAACTTTAGCTACATAAGCTTTTGATATAGGTTGCTTATATGCAATAAATGAAAGAGTTTTTAAAGGTCCTAAAGAAAGAATTTTTTTTCTGCAAAACTTTTTAACCTTATATAAATATTCAGGTTTAAGCCTCATCATGAATCTTCCATCTTTAAGCTTAAAAATTTGAATTGAGCTTTCAGCATTTTCATAGCGTTTAATTAAAGCTTCAATAAGTTTTTCAACTTCTTTCAAGCTTTTTTCATTTAAAACTGAAGCTAAAGATTTTAGGCTTAAAGGTTTTCCAGAAGCATAAAGAGCTGCTTCAATCAAAGCTATTTTTTGTTTTTCTTCTTGAAGCAAGATTTAACCCTTTTTTCCTCTTTAGTTATACTATTAAAATCTTAATATCTTGATTTTCTTCATTTTCATCTTGAATAATATTTATTTTCCCTTCATTAGCTAAAAAAAGAAGCATAAGAAAATATCTTATTATTTGAAGTAATGGTTGACCTTGAATAAGCTCTTTAAAATATATTGGTTTACCATTTTCAGCTTTAGAAGTTAAAACCTCATAAAATTTATTTACATAATCTTTAATGTTAAGTAAAAAATCATCTAATTGTTCTGTAATGGCTGGAGGTGAAAAAAACTCGTTTTTAATTAGAAAAGCTTTTTTTTCTTTTTCTAAAACCTTTTCTAAAGCTTTTATTATTTCAGATATGGAAATAGGCGCATATTCAAATTTTATTAATGGTGAAGGAAGAGGGGGAAGATCTGGTTCTTCAGGTTTAACTTGAGGTGGTTTAGGTGGATCCTCCATTTTAAGAATGCTTTCAGTTTTCATTCTATGAATTATTGATGAAGATAAAAGAGCTATTCCTGAAGCTGGAAAATCAATTTCCCCAGTTTCCCTCATTTTATTTAAAAAATTTTTTAAAAGCTCAGTTAATTTAATTTGCCAAGGTTTTAACTTGCTTATTCTTAATATATCAAAAAGAATTGAAAATGGTGGATTAAGCCAAAAAGGTTTTTCCATTTTTATTTTTTAACCTCCTGAATTGGAAGAGAAACTATTTGCGATGAACCCTTTTGAATAAAAACTCCATAAACCATATGGGCTTTAGAAATTGTAACATCCTTTAATGAAATTACTATAAATTGGGCTCCTATAGATTTTTCTCTAAGAAGCTCAGCAAGCTTGCTTGAGTTTAAAGCATCTAAATGAGCGTCAACTTCATCAAATAAATAGAAGGGCATAGGTTTTATTGATTGTAAAGCTAAAATAAAGCATATTGTAGCGACAGATTTTTCTCCTCCACTAGCGCTGTTAACGCTTAATTCAGCTTTTCCAGGAAATTTTAAAAGCATATCTACACCGCCTCTAAATGGATCTTCAGGATTTTCCAAAACAAGTTTTCCAAAGCCGCCATTAGATATTTTAGAGAATATTTCTTGAAAGTTTTCATTTACTTTATTGAATGCTTTAATAAAGGCTTCAAGCTTTTCTTTATCTATTTCTTTAATAAAGTTTATTATTGCTTGTTTTTCATCTTCAAGCTCGCTTATTCTAATTGATAATTGTTTATAATTTTCTTTATATTCTTTATAATGAGCTTCAGCTAATTCATTTATAGCACCTATTTCTTCAAGCTCTTTTCTTAAAATTTTGATTACTTCTTTAATTTCATCAATGTTTTCTCTAGGTTTTAAAGGTTCCATATACCCAAGTTTATTTAATTCCTTCATTAAAAATGAAATTTTAGTTTGTTTTTCTCTAATTTTACTTAAAGATTCGTTTATTGAAAGGTTTAAAGCATAAATGGTTTCTTGAGATTTAACCAGTTTTTCTTCAATATTTTTTAATTCAACCTCAAGTTTCTCAATATTAACTTTTAAAGAAGATATAGTTAAAATTAAATTTGTTTTTTCTTTATTTAAAGATTGAAAGCTTTCTTCAAGCTTGCTTAATTCATGTTGAATAAAGTTAAGCTCGTTTTTTCGAGCTTCAGCATTTTTCTTTAAATCTTCAATTTGATTAATGATTTGAATTTTTTCTTTATTTAAAGCATTTAATGCTTCTTGATTTGAAGAAAGCTTAGTTTCAATTATGCTTAAGGATTTTTGTAAATTAGCTAATTCTTCATTGATTTTAGCAGCTTCAGCTTCTTTTTCAGAAAGTTTAAATGTTTCTATAAGATTTTCAAGTTTTTCTTTTTTCTCTATTAAAGATTGAATGTTTTTTTCTAAATTGTTTTTTTCTAAAAGAAGATGTTTTAAAGAAGATTCTTCAGCGTCAATTTTATGTTTTAACTGTTGAATTTTTTCTTCTAAACTTGTTAATTCTTTAAAATCTTGAGTTAAAGCAGACTCTATTTTTGTTTTATCAGAATTTAAAAAGGATATTTGATTTTCTAATTTTGTTTTTTCATATTTTAATTCTTCAATTTCTTTTTCAAAATTTTCAATTTCAATTTTTCTTTGATTAAATATTTTTTCTAAGCTTTTAATTATTTTTTCTAGAGTTTTAACGCCTTTAATTTTTTTGGTTATAGCCTCTATATTTACAGGTTTTCTATAGTATCCTCCTTCAACAGCTCCTTCAGCTTCAATTAAATCACCATTTAAATTAACCATTCTAACTTTTGAAGAAAAATTGATTTTTTCCTCATTTATTATATATGTGTCTCCAAAAACATAGTTTATAGCAGCTTCAATTTCTTTTGGATAATTAATAATGTTTTTTAAAGGTTTAAATTCAGATTTTTTTTCAATAAAATTTTTTGGAAGAAGAGTTAATGGAAGAATTTTCACTCGTCCAAGCTTCATTTCTTTAAGAAGGTTTAAGCATGCTGCAGCTGCTTCTTCATTTTCTACAACAAGCGCATCTAACCAACCTGATGAAGCTGCTTCAACAGCTTTTTCATAAATTTCATCAAATTTAATTAAGTTTCTTAATTTTCCATAAACCCCTTTTAAAACTCCAGTTTCAACCATTGCTTCAAGCTCTGATAAAGCTAATTTATCTGGAAAAGCTTTTTGAAGCGTTGATTTTTTGGCTTCAAATTCCAAAATAAAGTTTTTAGCTTTATTTAAAGTTTCTAAAATTTTTTGAAGCTCTTTTCGTTTAGATAAAATAAGTTTTTGAGATTCATTTATTTTATTGCTTATTTCAATTAAGGTTTTTTCTTTTTCATTTTTAATTTTAATTAGGTTTTCTCTATAAGCGTTAGATTTAGAAATAGAAGATGCTAAATTGTTTTTTCTAGCTTCAAAATTAACTAATTGATTTTTCATAAGATCAAGTTTTTCTAAACCAGCTTTAATTTCACTTTCAATTTTCACTTTATTTTGAAGCATTTCATTTAATTTTTGAGTTAAAAGCTCTTTTTCACTTAAAAGAAGAGAAAAATCTTTTTTGGTTTGAATTAAATAATTAGTAACCTTTTCTTTTTCAATAGTTTTTTCTTGAATAATTTTTTGTAAAGATTCTTTTTTATTTAAGTAATCTTCAATTTCTTTAGTTAATTTTAAAATTGCTTCTGAAGTTTGAGTTAATTTTTGCTCAAAAGCTTTTTTTTGATTGGTTAAAGATGATAATTCATTTAGTTTAGCTTGAGATTCAACTTTAAGCTTTGCTATTTTCGCATTTAATTCTCCAAGAGATTTTTCTAAATTTAAAAGGTTTAAATTTTCTTTTTCTAGGTTTTCCTTGCATTTTTTTAATTCAATTTCAACATTTAATTTTAATTTTGTTAATTCATTTTTTTCTTTTTCTATTTTAGTTAATTCTTCTTTTTCTTTTTCTGTTTCAACTTTAAGCGCTTCAACTTCTTTATTTAACTTAATTAATTCGCTTGAAATGATTTCAGCTTCAAGAAAGTTTATTTCCTTTTTTAAAAGTCTACTTTTAAGAAGGTTGTTTCTTTCTTTTCCTAAAGCTTCAAGCCTATTTTTAACTTCATCCATTCTAGCTGAAGCAACTTTAATGTTTACTTCAGCTTTATGAAGCTCCTCTAAAGCTTCAGTTTTTCTTGCATCATAAACAGCTATTCCAATCATTTCCTCTATAATTTTTCTTCTTTCTTCAGGAGCTATTTCAGCCATTTTTGTTATTGCATGCTGTGGAACAATATTAAAGCTGTTTACATGAATGCCAGCTGAAGAAAGCAAATCAGTTAATTGTTTTCGAGAAACTCTTTTTCCATTAACCCTATAAATACCCTCTCCATTTTTAGAGAATTCTCTTGAAATAGTTACTAAATCAGAATCTATTGGAATTCTTCTATCTGAATTATCAAATTGAATTGCTACATAAGCTGATTCAGCTTCATGCTCGCTTAAAGATTTAGATATTAAATCTTCAAGAGAGCTGCCTCTCATTTCTTTTGGGCTTAATTCTCCTAAAGCAAATTTTACAGCATCCACAATATTGGATTTTCCGCTTCCATTCGGTCCAGTAATTACAGTTAAACCTTTATCAAGCTTTAAGGAAACTTTTTTTGTAAATGTTTTAAAACCTTTAATATCTATTCTCTTTATGTAAACCAAGTTTTTAATCGCCTTAATAAAAACTTAAATTTTTAAAGTTAATAAGCAAACTTCATCTTTTTTTATAAAAATTAAAAGTTTTTATTTTCCAAATCTTCTTTTTCTTTGTTGGTAAGTTCTTATAGCTCTTAAAAAATCTATTTTTCTAAAATCTGGCCAATAAACATCTAAAAAACTAAGTTCGCTATAAGCTGATTGCCATAAAAGAAAACCGCTTAATCTTTCTTCTCCAGAAGTTCTTATAATTAAATCTGGATATGGATTAGGTAAATGCGCTGTATATAAATGCTCTTTAAATAAATCTTCATTTATATCTTCAATAGAAATTTCTTTGCGTAAAACTTTTTCAGCTATTTTCTTTGTAGCATCAATAATTTCGATTCTGCCACCATAAGCTATAGCAATATTAAGATAATGTTGATTATAGTTTTTTGTTAATTCTTCAAGTCTTTTTAGGTTTTCTCTTAAGCTTTCAGGAAGAAGCTCTATTCTGCCTAAAGCTTTAACTCTAATTTTATGAGTGTGAATTCTAGGGTCTTTTTCAAGCTTTAAAACTTCATTTTCAATAGTTTTTAATATAGCTTCAACTTCAGGTTTTGACCTTTGAAAATTTTCTGTTGAAAAAGCATAAATTGTTACGGTTGTTATGCCTAATTGAAGGCACCAATCTAGAAATTCCTCTCCTTTATTAGCTCCCATTAAATATCCAGCTTCTATAGATAAATCTTTTTTTGCAGCCCATCTTCTATTTCCATCAAGAATAACAGCTACATGATTAGGGATATTTTTAGATTTAACTTGATTAAATAACCATTTTTCATAAAGCTTATAAACACCTAAAAGTTTTAAAAGCTTTGAAAGCAATTTATGTCCCCTTTTTTTAAATTTCAGCCTCCTCTAAAGATTTAATGCATTCACACATGCGTTTTTCAGGAATTTTCTTTATAGCTTCATTTAAAATCAATTTTATATATGGAAGAATTTTTTGAGCTGTTTTAAAAACTTCTGAAGCTGTTAATCTATTTTGAAGCCCAGCTGCCATATTTGATATAAATCCTAAACTTGCATAGCATAATCCTGCTTCTCTAGCTAAAAAAGCTTCTGGTGCACCTGTCATTCCAACAGCATCGCAACCTAAAATTTTCATCATTTTTATTTCAGCTGGTGTTTCAAATCTTGGTCCTTCAGTGCATGCTAATACTCCTTCCCAAAAATTTAATTTAAAACTTTTAATTGAAACAATTAAGGCTTCTCTTAATTCTTTGCAATAAATGTTGCTGCAATCAACATGAATAACTTTTCCTTCATCAAAAAATGTTTGAATCCGAGTTTTTGTAAAATCTATTAAATCAAATGGAATAAAAAATTCTCCAGGTTTATATTTTTCATTTATTGCACCTACAGCATTTGTTGCTAATACTCTTTTTACACCTAAAGTTTTAAGAGCCCAAATGTTAGCTCTATAGTTTATTTTATGAGGGGGAATAGCATGAGTTACACCATGCCGAGCTAAAAAAGCAACTTTTCTATTGTTAATTTCTCCAATAAAAACTTTTGGTGTAAAACCATATGGTGTTTCAACTTCAATTGCTTCTTTTTCCTCTAAAAGTTTTTCTAAACCTGAACCGCCAATAATACCTATTTCAACATTAGAGCGCATTTTAATCAACACTTAAATAAGACCTTTTTCCATTAAAACTTTAAATTCTTCAAGAGATAATTTTTTCTTTTCTTTCAGTTTTTTCGAAGCTGCTTCAGCAATAGCCTCTTTTAATTTGTTTTCTTTAGCTTGTTTTGCAGCTTCAACTTGCATTTTTAATTTTCTTTGCAATCCTTTTAGTTTTGCTATGCATTCTATATGCTGAAATTGCAATTCATTTAATTCAGTTTTAATTTTAATATAGTTTTTATGAGCTTCATCAGCTTCCTTTTTTATTTTGTTCGCTTCTTCAACTGCTTTAATCATTTTTTGATGGTAAGCTTCGCTTTCATCAGCTAACTTAACAATTTTTTTATGGATTTCCTCAGCTTCAGAATTTAACTGGTTTATTTCATTTCTTAAATTATTTATTTTTTCTTTTAATTCTGAAGCAGCTTTTTGAAGAGAAAATTTAACTTCTAAATTTTTTATTTGCTCTATAATTTCTTTTTCTGCTTCCTTAGGAAGCGGACAAGTTTGAATTTTCCATTCAAGCTCCTCTATTTGATTTTTAGTTTTTTCGCAATCTCCAAAGCAATCTTTAGAAAAACTTTTTAATTTTTCATTTAAAGTTTTAAGTTCCTCTTTTTTTTCAGCAGCTTTTTTTCTTAAAGCATCCCGTTGAGTTTTTAAATCTTTAACTTGAGTATTTATTTCGTCTCTTTTAGCTTTTAAAGCTAAAGCTTCTTCTTTAAATTTTTTAAATTCTTTATTAAAGGTTTCTCTTCTATTAAGCCAATTTTCCATTTCAGATGTTAAAGCTTCCTTTCTTTTTTGAAGCTCTATAGATTTCTGCTCTAAATGTTTAATTTCATTTAGTAAATCTTTAAAGCTGCTTTCCAACTTGAAAGCCTCTTTTACCAAAATTCGTTAATATGAAAAATAAAAGGTTTATTAATTTAAGGGATAGGTTCCTCGCCTCCACTGCAAATCCTAGTTATTGCTCCATAAACATCTATTAAACCAAAATTTGTTTTAGCTGAGGTGGGAATTAACTCTTGAATTAAATTTGTTTGAGCTAAACCTTCAACAAGCTCTTTACAAATTAAAGATTGAGTAGCTGAAGAAGCTTCTTTTAAAGCTTCTTCAAGAAGCTCAAAATCTTCACTCCATAATGTAATTAAGTTTAATTCATCCTCATTTATTAAATCAATTTTTGATAAAACATAAATTTGAGGTTGAAGAAGCCTTGTATAAACAGCTGCAGCCATAAACATGCTTGAAATAAAATTAAAAGGTTTTCTAACGAAGGGTGCATCAAAAAGATATATTACTGTTTTAGGTTCATTTGAAAGATTTTGAGTTATGCAGGGACCGCTTTCTCTAAAAGCGAAAAGTTCAATTTGACCCGGTGTATCCACTAAAAGAATATCTGGTGAAGCTTCTTCAACGCTTTCTCTAAGCTCATCTATATGATCAGCAATTAAATCCGCCGCCATAATTAACGCTCCATTAGGTCCAAGCTCATAATTATGCATAATATCTTCAACATTTATTAAATCTCTAACATCTATATCTGGAACATAAGGTAAAAGGGTTGCTCCAGGATCTAAATTTAAAGCTGCTACATTCTGCCCTTTAAGCTTCAACCATTCTTTAAGAGAACTTGTTAATAAAGATTTTCCTGAACCAGCCATTCCAACTATAAAAACTATAAACATGCAATGAACCTCCCCTTCTTAAAATTATTTCATTAATAAACTGGTTTTGCAAAAACTTTTAAATTTATAATTAATTTTTAATTATTTATGGGCCGCTGTGAAGAGCAGGCTAGAAAATGAAGTTAATGATTTTTAACTCGGGTTCTTGAGCGGCCTAACCTCATTAACATTTTTATGAATGTTACTATTGCTGCTAAAATTTTTTCTTTACCCTCCTTTTCATTTAAGGAAAAAGTTGAAAAATGAAGTTCTAAAGTGGATTCACCAATTTTCTTTCCCCCTTTAGGATGAGATTTTAAATAAACTTCAGGATGCTTTTGTTTAAATTTGCTTATTAAAGAGGAGATTTCAGATTCAAATACTCCTCTTATCATAATGCTTTCCTCAAAAAATTTTTTTCCACATGTTTTTTCTAAAATTAACTTTAAAACTTCCTTTTTAAAAATTGCTTTTAATTCTTTGGGGACTCCAGGTAAACAAATTATATTTGTGGCTTTATGTTTAATTAAAACTGCTGGAGCTGTTCCAGCAGGATTACGTAAGGGAATTGAACCTTCAGGTAAAATAGCCATTTTAACTCTAGCTTTATTTAAATTAATTTTTTCTCCATTGCTTAAACTTAAGTATTTTTCTTTTAAAAATAAAAGCGCTTCCCTATTTAATTTTAAAGGTTTTTTTAAAGCTTTAGCTACACCTTTTAAAGTTAAATCATCTGGAGTTGAACCTAAACCTCCAGAAGTTAAAATAAAATCTGGCTTTCTTTTTAAAGCTTCTTTAACTGCTAAAGCGATTTCATTAACATCATCGCTTACAGTTGTTTCTTTAATAACTTTTCCACCAGCTTTAGTTATTTCTTTACAAAGCCATTGAGCATTTTTATTTAATATTTTCCCTATCAATAATTCATTTCCAACACAAATTAATTCAACAGTACATTTCATTATTTTGCACGTTTAAACCTTTTTTGAAGTCCACCATTTTAAATATTCTTTTTGACGTTTTCTTTTTTCTTCCTCATTTTTTTCTTTAATTAATCTTTTTTCATTACTATCCAAAAGTTGCTGAATAGTAAATGTTAAGCCGCAACTTTTGCATACATAACATTTTAATTCTTGATCATAAAATAATGAGCCGCCACATTCTAAACAATAATAAGGCAAAAGCTTAAATCCCCTTTTCAATTAACTTTTGCTGATTTAAAAGTAAAAAGCATTTTATAAAAGTATCGATGTAAGGTGAAAAAGATTGCTTAAAGAAAAAGTAGATGTAGCTGTTTTAGGAGGAGGCCCAGGAGGCTATGTAGCTGCTATAAGAACTTCTCAATTAGGTGGAAAAGTAGCTTTAATAGAATGCGGAAAACTTGGTGGAACATGCGTTAATAAAGGATGCATACCAACTAAAGCTTTGTTAGAAACTGTTAAACTTTATAGTTTATTAAAGAAGAGTAGCGAATTTGGTATTGAAGTAAACAATTTTAAGTTAAACTTTAAGGAAGCTTTGAATAAAGCTAACTTTATTGGCAGTGAAATTTCAGAAAAACTTTCTATTTTAATGGAGAAAAAAGGTGTTAAAGTTATTTATGGTTTTGGAAGATTTAAAAAACCTGGAGTTATTGAAGTTTCTGGAAAAGAAAATATTGAAGTAAATGCTGAAAAAATTATTATTGCTTCAGGCTCCATACCATTAAAACCTTCTATTCCAGGAGTTGAAAGCAAAAATGTATTAACTACTGATGAAGCTTTAAAAATTGAGGAGCTTCCAGAAAGCTTTATAGTGATTGGTGGAGGAGCAGTTGGGATAGAGTTTTCCACAATATTTAATGATTCAGATGTGGATACATGTTTAATAGAAATGATGCCTCATATTCTTCCTGGAGAAGATGAGGAAATAACAGATTATTTAAAACAATTAATGCAAGATGATGGAATAAAAATATATGTTAATGCGAAAGCTTTAAAAATTGAAGAAAAAAATAAAAGCAAAATTGTTTATGTTTCAACGCCTGAAGGAAACAAAACTGTTCAAGGCGATGCTGTTCTCTTAGCTATTGGACGAAAACCTTTAATAGAAAATATTGGTTTAGAAAATATTAATGTTAAAATTGAAGGGGGAAAAATTTTAGTTAACGATAAAATGGAAACAAATGTTCCAGGTGTATATGCTGTTGGAGACGTTGTTGGTAAATTTATGTTAGCTCATACAGCTATGCAGGAAGGAATTGTAGCAGCTGAAAATGCTATGGGTTTAAACTCCAAAATAGATTATAAAGTTGTTCCAAGATGCGTTTATAGCTTTCCTGAAGCAGCATTTATTGGTTTAACTGAGAAAAAAGCTAAAGAAACATTTGATTCTGTTGAAACTGCTTTATTCCCTTTTTCAGCTAATGGAAGAGCTGAAACCATTAGGGAATCTAAAGGTGTAATAAAAATTGTTTTTGATAAAGAAACTAAGGAAATTTTAGGGGCTCAAATTATAGGTTTAAATGCTAGCGAGTTAATTCATGAAGTGGCTTTAGCAATGAAGATTGAAGCTACCACAGAAGATTTAGCCTATATGATTTATGCGCATCCAACTTTATCTGAAGCCATTAAAGAAGCTGCTTTAAAAGCTGAGAAAACACCTATACATCTTTAATTAAAATTAAATTCCACCCAACTCTATTCTAGTTCTTATTGCATGAATTACATCGCTTCTAGTAACTATTCCAACAAGATTTTTTCCATCCATAACTGGAAGCCTACCAATTTTAAAAGCAGACATTTTTATTAAAGCTTCTAAAGCTGGATCTTCAGGTTTAATAGTTAAAAGCTTTTCTATAGGAGTCATTACTTGCTTAACTTGAGTTTCAGCCCAGCTTTCTCTTGGAACCTTTCTTAAATCCTCTAAGGTAACTATTCCCTTTAATTCTCCATTATCAACAACAGGGAATCCTCCATGCTTATATTTATAAAAACAGTTTTCAATAACTTCAATCAATGAATTACTTGAGTTAACAGTGCATACTGGAGCACTCATAATATCTTTAACTTTAACTTTTTCTAAAGCTTGAGCAATTATTGTTTGTCTTAAACTGGTTTCAGCACCGCTTTTAAGGAACCAACCAATAAAAATTAACCATAATCCATTCATTAAAAAGCCAAAAAACAATAGTATAAAGCCAAAACCCATAAATACATATGAAAAACCTTCAGCAATTAAAGCTGAAATTTTAGTAGCCTTAACAATATCATTTGTTTTTTTCCAAATAATTGCTCTAAAAATTCTTCCTCCATCCATTGGGAAAGCTGGAATTAAATTAAATAATGCAAGCATTAAATTTATAGTGAAACCATATTGCAAAGGAGCTTTAATTAAAGGTGAAAGATTAAAAAAGCGGGAAAGAAACCATCCTAAAGCAAATAATGCAGCTAACATTAAGCTGGATAATGGTCCAGCAGCAGCCATTTTAAATTCAACAATTGGGTTTTTAGGTTCCTCAGCTATTTCAGCTACACCACCAAAAAGAAAAAGGGTAATTCCTGGAACTGATAAACCTTTTCTTTTAGCTATTATTGAATGAAAAAGTTCATGAATAAGAACTGAAAAGAAAACTATAAAGGCTGTTGTAACACCTATAACTATGTAAAATAAGCTTGAAAGATTTAAATATTGAAGAGGTGCATAACCAAATGCTACACTCCAAGCAACAAGCAAAAAAACTATTAACCAAGTATAATGAAGCTTAATTTCTATCCCCATAATTTTCCCTATTTTAATCGACAATTAAAACACCCTTTAATTAAAACTATTATAATTCCTCTATACATAGTTAAAAGTTTTTATAAAAGTTTTTCAATTATTCAATTTTTAAAGAGGTTTTATTTAATTGAAAAGAAAAGCTTTAATTTTTGTTGATGAAGAATTTGAAGATTCAGAATTAATTTATCCATATTATAGGCTTCAAGAAGCAGGTTTTGAAGTTTATTTTATTGCTTCTGAAGCAAATAAAGTTTATATAGGGAAAAAAGGCATTTCAGTAACTTCACATTTATCCCCGAAAAATTTGAATATAGAGGAATATGATGTTATAATTATTCCTGGTGGAAGAGCACCTGATAAAATGCGAATGAATAAAGAACTGGTCGCATTAATTAAGGAAGCTTTTAATAAAGGAAAAATTATTGCTGCAATATGCCATGGTCCACAAATGCTTATAGAAGCAGATATAATTAAGGGAAGAAAAGTAACGGGTTATAAATCTATTTCAACAGATTTAAAAAAATGCTGGAGCAAACTTTATAGATGCACCTGTAGTTGTTGATGGAAACATTATTACTTCAAGAAAACCAGATGATTTACCATATTTTTGCAAAGAAATAATTAATGCAGCATTAAAAATGGAGGTTAATATTTAAAAATTTCAGCATCGCTTTTTAACAATTAAATATATTGTTAAAGCCGCTATTAAGGAAAATGTTAAAACATAAGTTAATGAAGAAAAATCTTGCATAATCAAAGTTTTAGAAGGTTGCTTCTCTATTGAGGCTTCTTTTATAGTCGGTATAGTAGGTTCCTTCGCTTCCTTAACCATCCAGTAATTAAGAATTAAGGAATTAATTGAAACTATTGTTAAAGCTAGGAAAAAGCCTATTAAACCATAAAAAAGAAGCCTATTCAAATTTTTAATTTTCCTCCAAAAATCATTTTTATTAAAGCCCTTATTTATTTCTATTTAATAGAACAGTTATTAAATTGCTTTAAAACCATTTTTTATTAAATTAATTTTTCTCTCCATATTTTTATTGTTTCATACCATGAAATTATTGAGGCTGCAAAACTAAAAGTTAATGCGAATAAATCTATAGGGTTACCTTTCATAAATGCTTGAATTAAATATAGCGTTAAAGCTGAAGAAAAGAAAACTGCATAAAATAAAAATCTTGGTAAAAGCAATTTACCAAATTTAAGAAAAAAGCGAAAAACACCGATTTTCACTTCTTCCTTTAAAAAATATTTTCCAAATTCATCCTTATTCAATAAACCAAGCTGCCTTAATTTTTCTAAATGATGCAAAGCAACGCTTGGGCTTGATAAACCTAAACCTCTTTGAACTTCTCTAATGCCTACAGGTTTCCCAACCTTAAATATATACCAATAAGTTTTAAGAGTTGTTCCCTTTAATTCAGCCTCAATATTTATTTCCTTATTTTCAGGCAAATCATAATCCCTAAACTAATTTAATTAAAAATCATATGTTATTTAGATATATGTTATTTAGATATAAATAAAAATTTTCAATTTAGCTATTTGTTCTAAATTTTGAACATTTCGTTCTAAACATTAACATTTTATACTTCACTAAGCCTTTCTTAGGTTTGGTGAATAAAAATTGAAAAGAAAAATATTGTTTAGCTTAATTTTTATAGCAGCGTTGATTGGAGCCTCATTTCTTATTGGAGCATTTTATCAACCATTCGGTTCATTTGAAACATTTAGAGAAACTGGATTTAAAACTCCTACAATTTCAATTAAACCTGTTAAAGAAAGCTTAGCTCCAACAATTAATGAACGAATGATTATTTATACAGGCTATATTTCGCTTGAAACAAACGATATTGATGGAACAATAGCAATGATTAGAAGTTTAGCTGATCGTTATGGAGGTTATGTAGCAAGCTCAAATAAATATATGTATGATGAAGAAGTTAGAGCTGAAATTGTTATTCGAGTTCCAAAAGATAAGTTTCATGCTGCAATACAGGAGATAGAAAGTTATGGAAAAGTTTTAAATGAAAATATAAATAGCGAAGATATTACCCAACAATATATAGATTTAAAGGCTAGATTAAGCAATCTTCAACATCAAGAAAAACGCTTGCTTGAAATTCTTGAATTAGCCAAAAATGTTGATGAAATTTTAGCTATTGAAAAAGAGTTAGAAAGAGTTAGAGGGGAAATTGAAAGCCTTCAAGGACAAATAAATTATCTTGAAAGAAATGTAGAAATGTCTATTATAAGCATAAACTTAACTAAACCTAAACCTTCATTTAAGCCTCCAAGCATAAATTGGGGAGAAGTTTTAGAAACAGCTTTAACAGGATTATTCACAGTATTAAAAGGGTTAATAATTTTAGCAATCTCAATAATTCCAATAGCAATAATAGGAATTATTGGATACAACATATATAAAGAAAGAAGAAAAAAAGAAGTTGAAAAGCAAAAATAGAATTTTCTTTAAAATTTCATTTTAAAGTAATGGCTGCAAAAGGAATTACCTGTGAATAATATTCATCTCCATATTTATAATGAAACTCAAGAATTATCCAAACAACATCATTAGCAGATACTTCTTTTAAACCTGGTATTTTATTTCCACTCCTACCATAAACTGATGATCCTCCTGGGCTATCTGCTCCAAATGCAACCCATTCCCAGCAGTTAGGCTCGATAGTTTGGTCTTCAGTATAACCAGGCACACCGCTTGGATTGTCGCGCTCATTCCAACCCGGAGGGACTGATTGTGGAGGTTTAGATATATACCATACATTAGAAACTTTAATTTCTCCACTCGTTATATATGAGACTATTAATCTTGATTCTTTTAATAAGGTAATATCTCTAGTGCCAATATTTGTTATATTTAGGTGCCATACCACATTATCAGCATCGTGTTCAAGATTTTCCCACGCCGAAGTAGTGATGACATGCTCATGATCTGTATATAGAAGGGATTCTTGGGTAAAAGTTATGGCAAGGTATCCAATATGCGCTGGGCTTACTCCTCCAGCACCGCCAAATGAAGGTTTAGGTAATGGATAGCTGAAGCTGAATTGTCTTCCTCGTTCGGTGCAGGCGATTATTCTATAGCGGTATGGGGAATCGTCAGCTAAAGGATTTTGAGCTTTAATGTTTATTGTATGGTTTCCTTCTCCTGGCATAATTTCTCCATTAATGAATCCATTTCCTCCAGAAATTTGTTTATCAAATATTGATAGGTTATTGTATTTATTATCGTAAATGTATATTCTTACTATTTTGACAAGTACTCCTCCAGTATTGTTAACTATTAAATCGAATGTATATCCTGGTTTTTTTGAAGGTTGAATTAAGTTAACGATAGCGATGCTTTCGCTCATGCGTTTAATATCCCATTCAATCATTTTATCTCTTGTTTGTAAATATTTCATTTGATAGCTGCTGATTGTTATTAAGGCTGTTAGGGAGAGAAGGACTATGCCTATGAAGAATACTGCTCCTAAAGCTGTTCCAACCCCTTTTTTTGAATAAACATGTTTTTTCATTTATTTTCACCTTTTAGCTTCATAAATTGCTTCTGTACCTCTGCTTGTAACAACTTTAATCATATATATTTCATTTTCACTCCATAAATAAGCTATTTTAAATTTTTGAACGTTTATAGCGCCGTTAGCGCTTGCATAAAGCCTATAGGGTAATGGGGGATTTACGTTTGTTTGAGCTGAACCATTGATATATATGGCTGAGATTTTAACATCTATTTCTCCAACATTTCTTACGAAAATGTTAACATATTTATTTCCTGCTGAATCAACTTCAAATGTAACCATTTCTATTACTATTCTTTCTTTGCTTGCTTCCTCTTGGCTTAAATACCATAATCCAGCTGAGCTTTGAGAAAATGTTAGGGAAGAGGTGAACCATGGATAGATTATAGCAAATAAAGCGAATACAGTGCCAATAATTATTAATGTGGAGATAACGGGGCTCACAGCTTTCTTATTAATTTTTAAAAATTTAAATTTCAATTAAGCTCGCCTTTTCACTATAAATTAATGAGAAATACAAAATAAAAAATAAATTTTTTGACTAAAAAGTTAATTAAAATTAATTTTCATTTTTTAAACTATTAAATTTGGGGTCTTAATTCTGTATGATATAAAAATTAATCTTTTCATGCTAGCATTTTTCATTATGTAAAATTTTAGTTATGAAATAAAAGAATGATTGCAGCTAATAAATTCTTAAGGGTTATGTAAAGAAAGGGGAAATGAATTGCTAAAGTAAAGGTTGAATAATATGAATAAGCTATATATAAAGGAGCCTATTTCAGGAGGTTTAATTCTTTCTTATAAATGCACTAGTGAATGTAAACATTGCATGTATGCTTGCTCTTCAAGTTGGAAATCAGAATGGATTTCTAAAAAAGATTTAGAAAAAATTTTGCAGCAATTAACTAATAGAATTAAAAAAAGCCCATTTAGCGAAATAAATATAAATTATGGTCTTCATTTTACAGGAGGTGAACCATTCCTAAACTTTGAATTATTAATTGAAGCTGTTAAAATGGCTAAAAAATTTAATATTCCATCAATTTTTGTTGAAACCAACTGTTTTTGGTGCATTAATGATGAAATTGTAAAAGAGAAGTTTTTGCAGCTGCATGATTCTGGATTAAATGGTGTTTTATTAAGTGTGAATCCATTTATTTTAGAGTATGTACCTTTTGAAAGAATTGAAAAAGCTTTTAAAATAAGCAAAAAGATTTTTGGTGAAAATGTAATAGTTTATCAAAGCTTTTTTTATAAAGATTTTAAAAGGCTTGGAATAAAAAATAAACTTTCCTTTAAGGAATATTTGCAAAAATCACCTTTTAGCCTTTATTACATGGAGTTGCTTCCAATGGGTAGAGCTGCTTATCAATTAAGTTATTTATATAAAAAATTTCCAGCAAAATATTTTTTTGGATTATCATGCTATGAAGAATTAACAAGAGAATGGCATATTCATATAGATAACTATTGCAATTATATTCCAGGTTACTGCGCAGGTATTTCTTTAGGTGATGCAAGAAACTTAAACTCATTAATTCAAGGAATAGAATTGCATGATAAACCAATTCTTAACGCTTTAATAACAGATTTAAAAAACCTTTATGAATTTGCAGTAAAAGAATTTAATTATAAAGAGTTAAGCGATGGATATATTTCAAAATGTCATCTTTGTGTAGATATAAGAAGGCATATTGCGAATCAAACTGATGAATTTAAAGAGCTTAAGCCAAAAGAATTCTATTATCATTTGTGATAATGTTTTCAAACAGCATTATTATTTAAAAGTATAAAGAAATTTTTAATGGAAATTCAAGCTTAATGTTGTTAAATGTTTTAAGCTTAAAAAGGTTTAAAAATAATTTTGGCGGGCCCGCGGGGATTTGAACCCCGGACCTCCGGCTTTCAACTTTATAGTTTAATCCGCAGGCTTCCACAGCCTTCTCTTCAGTGTCCTAATCCAAACTAGACGACGGGCCCAAATTCCTAAATATCCCTATAGTTCTCGTTATTGTTTATTAATTAATTTTGAGCTTTATAAAAATTATTAAATTTTCTTAAATTTTCAGCAATAATTAAAGGAGGTGTTAAAATGCCTTATATAACTCAAGAAGAAAGAAAAATATATGAAGATTCCATAAATGCGCTTATTTCAAAGCTTCCTAAAGAAATTGAAAAAGTTGATGGACACCTTAATTACATTATTACTAAAATTTTAAAAAGCGTTTATAAACAGAGGTATTTTGATTATAATAGGGCTATAGGGCTGCTTGAATGCATTAAACAAGAATATTATAGAACAGTGGTATCAGTTTATGAGGAGAAAAAGCGAAAAGAAACAGGAGATATTTAAAATTAAAGATGAAAATTTTGGAATTTTATTTTTATTGTTTTATTTGGTTTCAGCTGGTTTTTCACTTAATTTTAAAGCTCTTTCTAAAGCTTTAACTACATTATCGTTTCCCATAGCCACTATATATGGTCCAAGCCTTGGTCCTTGGGGGGCGCCTAAAAGAATTTTATAAAGAAGCTGAAAAAATTCTTTTGGTTGAAGACCAGCTTTTTTTGCAACTTCAAATATAGCGCTTTGAATTTTATTTTCATTTTTTTCAATTTTAATTATTTCTATTAATTCTTGAATTGCTTTTTTTTCTTTATCATTCATTTCAATGGGAACTTCTTTAATTTCGCTAAAGTCTTTAATCCAATTTAAAGCATAATTTATTTTTTCTTCTAGATTTTGAAGATTTTCATTATTTATTTTATAGCCGTAGAGTTTAAGTTTTTCTATAATAAAGGTTTTTTCTGAACCTTTAGGTGAAACTTTAGCTAAATAGGTTAAAAGATTATAGGGGATATGAATGGATGGAGCGTTTGGAGGTTTAAGTAACCAGCAATATTCATATAAACCTTTAAGCTTAGCTTCCTCAATTTTATCTGAAATGCTAACTTTTCCAAAATAGATGTTTTCTAATTCATCTATTTCATCCATATATCTTGGAATATCGAAAACAGAAATTTCTCTTGAACCTGTTATTCTTTTAAACATTAAAAGAAGAAGAGATTGCGGTGAACCATATTTTAACCAAAGTTGAGGAGTAAAAACGTTTCCAGTTGATTTTGATATTTTTCTTCCAGATTTATCTAGAAACATTTCATATCTAACATGGCTTGGTGGAGGAGTTTTAAATATTTCCTCCATTATTCTATCGTTTACTCTAACTGAATCAGCTATATCTTTACCGTAAGCTTCAAAATTTATTTTTAAAGCAACCCATCTAGCTGCAAATTCTACTTTCCAACTTAATTTTCCTTCACCTTTAGAATAATCTGCTTCACCTTCATATTTGCATCCTTCAATCCATTTTCCTCTAATATCTATTCCATCACAAATATACTTTATTTTTCTTTCTTTAGGGAACCATTCTAAAGCTTTTGTTGTATATATTCTTCCGCAATTAGCGCATATTGGAAAATAAGGTAAAACTTCAGTATATTTTTCTTGAGAAAGCTCTTCTTTAATTATTTTTCCAACTTCCTTGGAGTGCTTCAAAATTTTTTCTATTTCATTTATAAATAAACCTTTTTTATAAGCTTCTGTTGCTGAAAAAAAATTATATTTAACACCGCATTTATCTAAGGCATCTAATAAAAGAGAGCTCATATGCGTTCCATAGCTTTCATGACATTTAAATGGATCTGGAATTGAAGTTACAGGTTTACCTAAATGCTTTTCCAAGTTTTTAGGTAATCCTTTAGGAACTTTACGTAAGCCATCCATATCATCTGAAAAAGCGATATATTCAGCTTTATATCCTAAATTTTCTATAGCTAATTTAACTCCATAAGCTCTTATAGCATCAGCAAAACTTCCTAAATGAGGGAAACCTGAAGCTCCTAAACCGCTTTCAACTCTTAAAAGATTTAAGCTTCTACCAAGTTTTTTCTCTCTTTCAATAACTGCATAAGCTACTTTATCAAGCCATGTTCCTTTTCCTATAATTTTCTTTTCCAAGTTTTTTATACCTCATTTAACTTTAGCTTATATATAAAGAAAAGCTTGAATTTTTGAATTATCTCTTTGCTTAAAAATACTGTTGTTAATTATTAATTTAAAATTAAAATTAATATGTTAAAAAACTTAAGAAAAAGGGGTTAAATCAAATTTTAAATGCGGGATTAAATCCCCATTTATATCGCTTCAGCGATTGCAAATCTTCTTCCTATTCTAGTTATTTTAACTGTTAAGTGATCGCCTGGTTTAGTGTTTGGAACAAAAATTACAAAGCCTTGAATTCTAGCTACACCATCGCCTCTTTGACTTGTTTCCTTAATGTCTACTTCATATTCTTTGCCAAGTTCAACAGGTTTTGGAAAAGGTTTATCGCTGAAGCGTTTCTTTTTAAAACTCACGTTTTTCACCTCTCGTTACGTCGGTTGAAGTTAGCTGCATCAGAATTTTAGCTAGGCTTAAGCCTTCGCTAACTTCTTCACCGCAACTAAACTTCACTTTTTCCTTAGCATAGTTCCTTATAAGCTTTTCTATTTTAAAATTTAAATTCAAAATAGTAAATTTTAGGAAATTAAATTTTACATTAATTCAATTTCTATAAAAACGTTTTCAGGAGTTTTAATTCGCATTAACCTTTTTAAAAATCTTTCATTGGGATCTACATCCATAAGCCTTTTATGAAGTCTCATTTCCCATTTATCCCATGTATGGGTGCCTTCACCGCAAGGGCTTTTTCTAGTTGGAACAATCAATCTTTTTGTTGGAAGTGGAATGGGACCTCTAAACTTTACTCCAGTTTTTTCAGCAATTTCTTTTATTTCAGCGCATATAGCATTTAACCCTTGGGGATCAGTGCTGGAAAGCTTTATTCTTGCTTTACCAACCATTTTCAGCATCCTCTTTTAATATTTTATAAAATTAATTTTGCTTAAGCAAATCGATAAAAGAAAAAAGAAATATAAAAAGGTTTAGGTTTAAATGATTTAAAAGCTTTTTTTTAACCTTTTTGAGTAATCTCTTTTACAACTCCAACAGCAATAGTCATTCCCATATCTCTAATAGCAAATCTACCTAATTGAGGTATTTGCGAGAAAGGCTCTATAACTAAAGGTTTAAGAGGTTTAAATTTAACTATAGCGCCATCTCCAGTTTTTAAGAAGGAGGGTTTTTCCTCCACAACTTGACCTGTTCTAGGATCTATTTTTTGAAGTAACTCAGCAAATGTTGTAGCTACAGTAGCTGTATGAGCATGCAAAACAGGAGTGTAACCTTGAGCTATAGCTGTTGGATGATTTATAACTATTATTTGTCCAATAAATTCTTTAGCTACTGTTGGTGGATTATCAGGATGGCCAACAACATCTCCTCTATGAATATCTGTTTTAGCTACGCCTCTAACGTTAAAGCCTATGTTGTCACCTGGAATAGCTTTAGGAATTCGCACATGATGCATTTCAATAGATTTAACTTCACCTTTAATATTGGGTGGCATAAAAACTATTGTATCTCCCTCTTTTAATACTCCTGTTTCAACTCTTCCAACTGGAACTGTTCCAACGCCTGTAATTGAGTAAACATCTTGAACTGGTATTCTTAATGGTTTATCGATAGGTTTAGGTGGAACCTCAAATTTATCAAGAGCTTCAAGTAATGTTGGCCCTTTATACCATGGCATTTTATCGCTTGGTTTAGTTAAGTTATCTCCGGTCCAACCTGAAATTGGAATAAAATCTGTTTTTGAAACATCATATCCAACTACTTTAAGCAATGATTCAAGTTCTTTTCGGCATTCTTCATAGCGTTCTTTAGAAAAGTTAACTGTTGGATCATCCATTTTATTTATAGCAACCAAAATCTGGTTTACACCTAAGGTTTTAGCTAAATAAGCATGCTCTCTAGTTTGACCGCCTGGTCCTATACCAGCTTCAAATTCACCTTTTTTTGCTGAAACAACAAGTACAGCGCAATCAGCTTGGCTTGTTCCAGTAATCATGTTTTTAATAAAATCTCTATGGCCTGGGCAATCTATTAAAGTGAAATAATACTTTTTAGTTTCAAATTTTTGATATGCTAAATCGATTGTTACACCTCTTTCTCTTTCTTCTTTTAATCTATCAAGAACATAAGCATATTTAAAGGTGTCTCCCATTCCAGTTTTAAGAGATTCAGCTGTTAAAGCCTCCATTGTTTTTTCATCAACAGCTCCTATATCGTAAAGTAGATGCCCCATTGTAGTGCTTTTTCCATGGTCTACATGCCCTATAACAACTAGGTTTAAATGCGGTTTTTCTGAAGAGCTCATATTTTTTCCTCCTTTTTTTAATTATTTATTACTTAAGGTTTAATTTTATCCTTTTTTCTTGCTTAAAAATATTATTTTATCTTGAAGATAAAGCTATTCTTTCTATTTCATCCCTCTTTTTTATAGCAAAGCTTCTTGAATCTCTATTTGCTGCAAGAATTATTTCTTCAGCTAAGCATTCATCTATTGTTTTTGGATTTCCAAAAGCTGCTTGCCTAGCGCCTTCAGTTATATGCCTTAAAGCTAAATCTATTCTTCTTTGAGGGGAAACATCAACAGAAACAGGATAAGCCACTCCACCATAAACTATTCTTGTTACTTCTTCGCATGGAGCTGCATTTTCTATAGCTTTAACTAAAACCTCTATAGGGTTTTTTCCAGTTTTTAAATTAATTATTTTTAAAGCATTTTTAACTATTGAAGCTGCCTTCATTTTTTTACCGCCGCATCTACCATGACGCATCATATCATTAACTAAACGTTCAACAATGTTTATTGTTGATTTTTTAAATTTTTGATGTTCATGACGTCCTCCACTATGGGGAATTAAAACAGGTTTAATTGAAATATATGGTTTAAGCCCTGGATCTGAAACTTCTATTCCTTCTAAACTCCATTCTTCAAATAATTTTATGGTTTCGCTTAATTGCTTTAAGCTTTTTTTACTCAAGGTTAATTAACTCCACATTTCTTTTCTTAACGCTTTTAAAGCAATAAAGAGTTAAATATAAAATTTTAGGGGCGGCGGGCATCCTGAAAGGGTGGACGCCTCTTTTAAGAGCAGTTTCTATGCAGCTTTCTCCCCCCTGAACTCCCATCAGCGCCTGCGCGTCCAACTTACAACTGCTCTCTTCCGAGCCTCGTTGGGTTCGTTGGTAAGGGAGTTTCCCTCTCCCTTCAGAGAGGGTTCTCCTCCGCCGGCCCGATGGGGCAAGAGCTCATTGTTAGCTGCATAGGCTTACTCTTAATTGAGGCGTCGCCCCTTTCAGTTAACGGGTCCCTGCATATAGCCGATTTCAGGTTACAGGGAACGGCTAACTCCCCAACCCTTTAACCCCGCCGCCAATAAAAAATTAAAGCTTCCAAAATATATATTTTTATGCTAATGGTTTAGCAATAAGCTTTTTCAGCATTAAGCAAGCTTCGCAAATATTTAATGGAGTTGGTTCACCGCAAATTTCGCAATTATTTAACTTAACTTTTTGTTTTTCTAAAGCTTCCTTAATTTTTTTCATCGAATTAAATACTGTAAATTTTACGCCTGGATGCTTTTCTTCAATTTTATTAAGCAATTCTCTAATATCATTTCTTAAGGCTAAATGAGCGTAAGGACATGGAAAAGATTGAAATTTTATATTTGTTATATAAGCGTAAATTGTTATTTCTTTTTCTGGAATTTCACATAAAGGTTTAACTTTTGGAATAAACCTGTTTTCTAAATCAATTAATTTTGGTCCTGAACGTAGAAGCCTATATATATCGCCGTGAAAAATATTCAATAAAAATGTTTGGGTTTCATCATCTAGATTATGGGCTGTAGCTACTTTATCTGCTTTTAATTCTTTAGCTGCTTTATCTATTGCTTTTCTTCTTAAAACACCGCAGTAGGAGCATGGAAAACCTGAAGGATTAATATTCATTATTTCATCTAATGTTAAACCATAAAGGTTTTTAAAAGAAAAAATTTTTAAAGGAATATTTAATGCTTTACAATGTTCTTCAGCTAATTTTAAAGCTTCATCCCGATAACCTTTTATGCCTTCATCTATTGCAAAAGCTAAAAGTTCAGCTGAGGGAAAATTGCTTTCAATTTTTTTTAATATAGTTAATAAGGTTAAGCTGTCTTTACCACCAGATATAGCTACAGCTATTCTATCATTTCTATCAAACATTTTATATTTTGATATTGTTTTTCTAACTTTTTTCTCTATGCTTTTTTTAAAGCAGTTTCTGCAAAGTTTTACACCTTCATAAACCCTAAAATAAAAAGCTTCATTTTTTTTGCAAATTGAACAAATCATTTTTACACGCTCTTCTACGTTCTTAAATCCTTATGAAACCAAAAGTTAAAGATGAAAAAACTAAATTTAACCCTAATAAACTAACTGAAATTAAATTTAATATCATTTGAATTTCCTTTTTTCTTTTCACATCGAATTTATCAAGTAAAGCTTCAATTATTTTGCCTCCATCAAGAGGTTGAATTGGAAGCATATTAATTAAAGCTACGCTAATCAATATAGTGTAGCTCCAGCTTCCAAATGTAAAAAGATAATATGGTAAATAAATTGGGATAAAAGAAAGTTTAGGCTCATAATAATTAAAGGGGTATATTCCTATTAAAGCTTTAGATTCATTAAGTTTATGCGGTTGAGTTATTAATTGAAAAACTCCATTTTTAGTTGTAACTTTAAGGGTTGAATAAGGCTTAACATTATTCATAAATTTTGTTAAAGCTTCAACATCATTTATTTTTGTATCATTTAAAGCTATGATTACATCCCATTTTTTTAAACCAATTTTTTCAGCAGCTCCATTAGGAATTAAATCTGTTATCAAAACACCTGATGGTGTTGAAGAATAAAATGGGCTTATAGCAAATCCAAAGTTAACCATTAAAAGAAGAATTAATAAACCAACAGCTAAATTGGCTGAAGAACCTGCTGAAAAAACTCTAAGCTTTGAAGAGATTTCAGCTTTTTTTAAAGCTTCATCATCAACTTCAATAAATCCTCCAGGGATAAAACCTAAAATAAATAAACCAGCATTTTTTAATGGAATTCCTTCTATTGCTGCAGCTATTCCATGAGCAAATTCATGAGTAATTAAAAGAAGCGCTAATGAAAGAAAAAGATAAGGAATATTACTCCAGCTTACGGTTAATCCAGGTAAAAGAAGAAAAACTTGAGAGGCTTGATTTGATTTATTAATTAAAAAATAAAAGTTTTTCATTAAGTTATATATTATAAAAGCCATTTGTCCAAAAGCTAAAGCTGCACTAATATTCCATATGATTAACCAAGCATTTTTAGCTTTTCCAGAAAACTTCATTAATAAACTATTTAATTTAGTGGTTTTATAATTTAAGTATAATGGTTTTATTGTTAAGCCCTTTAAGTCCTTTTTATAAGTTTTAAAAATTTTTCCAATTATATAAACTGCAACCCAAAAAATAAAATAAAAAATTAATGTAGCTAAAATTTCATTCAATTTTTTATTCCCTCAAGATATTTTTTCTATTTCATTATTTATTTAATCTTGAGAAGCAAACTCTTCGAATAGCAGGGTTATTATCCATTAACTCTTTTAATGCATGCTCAAAAGATTCATCAGGTTTTAATTTTTTATCTAGAAAAACTCCTGTTCTACCAATTTTATCCCTTCTAGTTAAAACCCTTATTCTTTCAATTACTGTATCAATAGTGATGTTTAATCTTTTAGCAACTTCATTTTCTCTTCCAATAATGGAAAATTCTTTATGACCATTTAAAGTTGGTTCAATAAAAGTTAATTTTTTAGTGCATCCAGCTACTCTTATATTATTGCTTAACTCTTTTAAGCTTGCTAAACCTCCAAACTTATAAAATTCAAGCTCTAAATCCTTAAATGGAATTAATGGAAAAGTAACTGATATTTTTTCAAATGGATCTAAATATAAATGAGCTTTAATTGCATGATTTGGAGTTGCTTGAGTCATTTTCTTAGAGTAGATAATAAAGTTTTTAAGTGTTAAAGCTGATTCAACTTTATGGGATGGTACAACATAGGGAATAATTATATCTATATCGCTGTAAGCATCTACATCGCCTCTTGCTACGCTTCCATGCACCATTGCTTCCAACTCTGATTCATGCAAAGCTTTCATTATTTCTTCAGCTTTACCCCTAAGTTTTTTCAAAAAACTCCATCTATTTGAATCATATATAACTTCTATTTCATCAAAAAGCTTTATAGGTTTATCAGCTGAACGCTTATTTCTCAATTGAATCACCATTAAGTTTTATATTTAGGATATCTTAGGAATGCAGCTATTCCACCAATAGCCATTAATTTTTTTCCTCCTTCATGATTTCCATTTATTAAAAATACTTTACCACCTTTATCTTCAGCAATTTTCATTAATTTTTCAAGCTTTTTTCTTTCTTCAATTGTTGAATTTGCAAATTTATCATTGCAAATTAAAAGTTTTTCTACAGCTCCAGCAATGATGTTTTCTTCAACCTCATTTATTCCAAATGATGTTAAATTCTCGTTTATTGCAATCATTTTTAAAAACTCTTCTACTAAACCTATTTCCTCAGCAATTTTAGATTTTTTTAAAACATCCTTTATTATTCCAACTCTTAAAGCTTCATAAACTCCAGCTAAACCGCTTGAACCTACATTTTTTACAGCTGCAACTTTACTTATTAATTCGCTTTTTTTAAGTTTCATAAACTTTATAAATTCTTCTTTTGCAAATCCTGGTCCAACAATAACAATTTTACAATTAACTTTAAATAAAGAAGATGTTAAAGCATTTAATATTGCTGAAAAATATTTTTTTATTTCTTCTTCTCTTTCATTAAAACTTAATTTTCCGGAAATTGAAGATTTAATTTCAGCTTCAATATTTACATTATAATCCTTTATGATTGTTAAGCAGCATTCCTCAGAATCTAAAGATATAACTATTATGGGTTCATCCTCAATTAAAGCTTTTTTAATTCTTTCTAAATGGTATTTTCCCCATTCTTCCTTTATAATAGATAGTTTTGAACCTTCAGTTAATGTTAATGTATGATGTGCACCTTTAATATTAAATTCATCTGGAGCTTCAGTAATTAAACCATGAATTCTTAATCTTTTCATTTCCTCATCAAAATAAACATTTTTAACTTTTAATTGAATATTTATTGGGATTCTTCGGCTTGAAGGTCTTCCAACCCTATCCGATTTAAACTCTCTTGTTGTTTTAGCATAAATTAAATCGCCTTCTTCAATAATATGATATAAAACCCATAAATCATTTAAATTGGTTACTATTAAAGCAATTAATCCATGCTTTAAATCTTCTTTAATAATTTTCATTTTAAACCTCAAGTTAAAATTTTTGTTCCTATCTTTTCTCCTTTAATAACTTTAATTAGGTTAGAAGGGTTTTTCCCATTAATTATCCATGTAGGAATTTTAGAGCGTTCAATTATTTTTATAGCTAAAAAATCTAGAAGCTTATATGTTCCAGCTTTAACTTCATTTAAAGAAAGAATTTCTTGAAGTTGATTTATGGTTACTTCTTCCAGCAATTTTGCATCAGGGTTTTTTCTTGGATCTTTAGTGTAAACTCCATCAACATCAGTAACATTAATAAGAAGATCAGCTTTAATTAATTCAGCGATTAAAGCTGCTACAGCATTTGTTGAATGTCCTGGTTGAAGACCCCCCATAACTATAATCTTATTTAAAGGAAGTAAACTTTGAAATTCATCTAGGCTTTCTGGGATTTTAGGTGCAGCTAATTCATTTAAACTTGCTATAATCAATTTAGCATTTAATCTGCTTACTAAAATTCCAAGTTGATCGCAAAAGCTTTCAGAAGCGCCAAGTTTTCTAGCAGCATTAATATAAACTCTAGCTGCTTCACCACCTCCAGCAACAATAGTTAATTTATGGCCAGATTCATGAATTTCCCTAAATTTTAAAGCAAAAGATTTAATTAATTCCTCATTAATTTTTAATGGAAAAGCGAAACCGCCAAGTTTAACAACAATTTTCATGAATTAAACCTCTTTTTAAAGGAGCTTCCTTCCATCCTTTTAAATTTTCTCAAAAATAAATTAAAAGTTTGCTTTAAACTTCAAAACATTTAAAAGTTTTATATTCAGTTGATTTAAGGTAGGGAAGCTTATGATTTCAAGCAGCACTTCAAAATTTAAGCTTAAACGTTTACTTGAAGAGTTAGCTTTGAAAAAAGGAAGGGGGACAGAACTTATTTCTCTTTATATTCCCCCAGAAAGAAGAATTCATGAAGTTTTAAATAATTTAAGGCAGGAATATGGAACAGCCTCAAATATTAAATCTAGAACCACTAGAAAAAACGTTTTGGAAGCTTTAGAAAAAGTAACTCAACGTCTTAAATTGTTTAAGGCGCCTCCTCCAAATGGGCTTGTAATTTTTTGTGGAGCTATTCCTCAAAATGGAGCTGGCACAGAACAAATGGAGCTTTATGTAATAGAACCTCCAGAACCAATAAATATATATCTATATAGATGCGATGATCATTTCCATTTAGAACCTTTATTTGAAGTTTTAAAAGAAAAAGAAACTTATGGAATAATTGTAATTGATGCTAGTGAAGCTACAGTAGCAACTTTAAAAGGTAGAAGAATGGAGATTTTAGGTGAATATACCTCTGGTGTTGGAGGAAAACATAGAACAGGCGGTCAATCAGCTAGAAGATTCGAAAGAATTAGAGAAATGGAAATAAATAATTATTTTAGAAGGGTTGGAGCACATATAAATGAGCTTTTTGGTGGAATCGAAGATTTAAAAGGCATTATAATTGGAGGCCCTGGACCAACAAAACATGATTTTATTGAAGGAGATTATTTAAACTATATGTTAAAAAATAAGATTTTAGGAGTGGTTGATACTTCTTATGTTGGAGAAAGCGGAGTAGAAGAAGTTATAAATAAAAGCTCTGAAATTTTAAAAACTGTAAGATATTCTCAAGAAAAAAAGCTTGTTCAAAGATTTCTTTATGAAATAGGTCATGATACAGGGCTTGGCGTTTATGGAGAAGCTGAAATTAAAAAACATTTGCAAAATGGTTCAGTTGAAATTCTTCTTTTATCTGAAAAGCTTGAAAAAAAACGTGTTATAATTAAATGTAAAAATTGCGGTTATGAAGAAAATCAATCAATTGAACCTTATGAATTGCCTAAAATAGAACAAAATTTAACAAATATGAAGTGCCCTAAATGCTTTAATGCAACCCTATCAATAGTTGAAGTTATAAATATTATAGATGAGCTTATAGATTTAGGGGAAAAAGCGGGAGCAACAATAGAAATTATTTCAACAGAAACTGAAGAAGGCGTTATGCTTAAAGAATCTTTTGGTGGAGCTGCAGCAATATTAAAGTATAAACCTGTTAATTAAAAGATTTAAATGAGTTTAAACTCTTCTTCCGCGTCTTCCACCTGGTCTTCTTGTTCCATCATGAGGAATAGGAGTTACATCTTCAATTCTACCTATTTTAAATCCTGATCTAGCAAGCATTCTTATTGCTGCTTGAGCTCCTGGACCTGGAGTTTTTGGACCATGCCCTCCTGGAGCTCTAACCTTTATATGCAATCCTACAATTCCTTTATCCTTAGCTATTTGAGCTGCTGCAGCAGCAGCTTGCATAGCTGCATAAGGGGTTGGTTTTAATCTATCAGCTTTAACATGTCTTCCACCAGAGCTTAAAGCAATAGTTTCAGCTCCGCTAAGATCAGTTATATGAACTATAGTATTGTTAAATGAGGAATAAATATGGGCTATTCCCCATTTTTCTTGTTTCTCCTGTTTCTGAGCGCTCATTTTAAGCCTCCATTTTGTATTTTTTAAGCATAATTTTATGCAAGCTTATAAGGATTTCGTTTAAAACATAAATTTGAAATTAAATAACTATAACGATTAAAATGAAATTGGGTAAATCATGCAAATTTCAATAAGAAAAGCTAAAAAAGAAGATTTAGATCAAATTTATCTTATAGAGAAGCTTTCTTTTAAAAATCCTTACCCAAAAAGTTTATTTTATGCTTTTTTAAATAATCCTTTAATCCTATTTTTGGTTTGTTTAATTAATGAAAAAATAATAGGTTATGGTGTAGCTTCCCTAGAAAATATTAAGGGTCATATACTATCTTTAGCAGTTCACCCAAAGTTTAGAAGAAAAGGAGTAGGTTCCACTCTTTTAAAGGAAATTTTAACTTTTATGAAAAGGGAAAAAATTTTAATTGTTGAATTAGAGGTTAATGAAAAAAATGTTTCCGCTATTAATTTTTATAAAAAGCACGGATTTAAATTTTTAAAGCGAATTAAAAAATATTATGAAGATGGTTCAAATGCGCTTTTACTTTATAAAAATTTAAATGGAGAAAAAGAAGATTGAAAATAAATTTTTGGCTTCTTGATATAGATCGAGAAGAAAGCGAAGGTAAAACCATAATTAGATTATGGGGAATCACAGATAAAAACGAAAGAATAGTAATTTATGATAAAACTTTTCAACCATCATTTTATTTGTTAATTAAAAATGAATGGATAAGCACTTTTTTAAAAAAGCTTGAAGAAGAAAAAGAAAATCTTAAAATTAAGGAGATTTTAAAGGAAGATAAAAAATTTTTTGGAAGAAAAATTGAAGCTTTAAAATTAATTTTTAACAGTTTTGAAGATTTAATTAAATGTTCAGAAAAGTTAACTAGTAGAATTGAAGTTGCTGAATGCTTAGAAAATGATTTAAGACCAGCTTTTAAATACATGATTGAAAAAAATGTTATTCCATGCTGTTGGCATGAAGTTGAAGTTAAGGAAATTGATAAAAAAACAGTAATGGTTGATAAAGCTTATGAAGCTGTTTCTTCACCAAATCTTATTGAGAAAAAAGATGTTCCTGACCTTAAAATTTTATCTTTTTCCATAACCTGCTATAGTAAAGTTGGATTTCCAAATCCAACAAAAGATCCTATAATTTTAATTTCTGCGTGCACAAACTTTAATGATAAAAAACAGTTTTTTGCATTTAACTTTAATGATAAAGAAGTTATAAATGATTTTTCAAGGTTTATTAATGAATTTAACCCCGATATAATAGTTGGTTTCAATAATAACAATTTTGATTGGCCATATTTAATTGAAAGAGCTGAAATCAATAAAATAGATTTAGCTATAACTCGAAATGGTGTTAAACCTCATAAAAGCCTTTATGGACATGTTTCCATAGCTGGAAGAGCAAATTTAGATTTGCTTGATTTCGCTAAAGATATACCTGAGATTAAACTTGAAACACTTGAGGAATTAGCTGAATTTCTTAAAATTGAAGAATTTGAATCTAAACCGTTAATAAGCAATGTTTCTAAATATGTTGAAACTGAAGATGGGAAAAAACTTTTAATAAAGAATTCTTTAATAAACGCTGAATTAATTTTAAAATGTTTTAAAATGCTTTTGGAGTTTTTTATTCAATTATCAAGCGTTACAGGTCTTCCATTAGATCAAGTTATAGCGGCACCTGTAGGATTTAGGGTAGATTCATATTTGATTAGGCAAGCATATAAATTGGGAGAGTTGATTCCTAAAAGAAGGGAGCAACCATATCAAAGTTATAAAGGAGGAATGGTTTTATCTCCTAAACCTGGATTACATAAAAATATAGCAGTTTTAGATTTCGCTTCAATGTACCCTAATTTAATGATGCTTTATAATGTTTCTCCAGATACTTTAGTTTCATTAAATGAACCTTTAAATGAAAATGTTTTTTCCATACCTGAGGTTGAACATAAATTTAGAAAGGAACCTCCAGGCTTATATAAAATAGTTTTTTCAAATTTACTAGCTGAAAGAAAAAAAATAAATGCGCAATTAAATCAGCTTTCTCCAGAAAGCATTGAATATAAACTTTTAAAGGAAAGAAGTAAAGCTATAAAAATAATTACTAATGCTTGTTATGGATATGCAGGTTGGGTTGGAGCAAGATGGTATTCTAAAGAAGTTGCTGAATCAGCAGCAGCTTTAGGTAGAAAAGCAATAAAAGAAGTTATAAATATAGCTAGTGAAGAAGGTTTAAAAGTAATTTACAGCGATACAGATAGCGTTTTTATTGAAAATTTACCGGAGAAAATAAAGAAGCTTCAAGAAAAAACCTTAAATAAAATTGGAGTGGAAATTAAGGTAGATAAAATTTATAAAAAAATTATTTTTACTGAAGCTAAAAAGAAGTATGCAGGGTTAACTCAAGAAAACACGATAGATATAGTTGGAATGGAAGCTGTTAGAGGAGATTGGGCAAACATAGCTAAAATAGTGCAAAGAAAAATTTTAGAAATAATGTTAATTGAGGAAGATTTAAAAAAAGCTTTAGATTATTTAAAAAGCTTCATTAAAAAATTAAGAAAAGAAAAATTTGATTTAAAAGATTTTATATTATGGAAAACTTTAACTAAACCTGTAAATGAATATGAAATTAAAGCGCCTCATATAGAAGCTGCTAAAAAACTTATTCAAAAAGGTTGGAGATTAACTACAGGTGATAAAATAGGTTATGTAATAATTAAAGGTTCTGGAAAACTTTATGAAAAAGCTGAACCATACGAGCTCGTTAATAATATAGAAGATATTGATGTGGAATATTATATTTTTCATCAAGTTATTCCAGCTGCAAGCAGAGTTTTAAAAGTTTTTGGTTTATCAGAAAAACGTTTAATAGATTTAGCAAGCGCATCCTCCTTAATTGATTTTTCATCAGGGTGAATTTATGAGAAGAACTTTTGTTTATCAAGGTCCACATAAAGTTCATGCTTCATGGGCTGCAGCTGTTAAAGCTAAACCACTCTACTTTAGATTAATAAATGTTTCATTAATAAAGAATATTGAGCATAAAAATCGTTTTGCAAGAGGCGCTTTAAGAAGTTTATCAAGATCTATCTTGAAGATTATGCCTAAAAGCGATGTTGTTTTATCTGAAGATTTAGCGCCTCTTCCTGAAAGTTTAATTCTAAAAAAGAGGAATGGAAAAATTATTTTAATAGCTGCAGCACCATTTTTTGAAGGGTTAAACCTAAGAAACAAAAATAAACTTTTATATCAGTTAAAACCATCATTTAAAGATTTTATTTTAAACTTTTTAAATGTTAAACCAAATAAACGGCAGGAAATACTTAACCTTCTTTCACAAGTAAATGGTGTGATAGCTGTTTCTAATATGCTTAAAAACGATTTAAAAAATTATGTTAAATGTTCAATTAAAGTTGTTTATCCATATGCAGATGTTAATCGATTCTTAAAGTTTAAGAGTGATTTAAACAGTTTTAATATAGTTTTTGCTGGTGTTTTAGAATTTTATAAGGGGGTTGATTTGCTTTTAAATGCTTTTAAAAAAGTTAAGGAAAGATTTAAAGAAGCTAAACTTTTTATGCTTGGTGAGGGGCCCTTAAGAGAATGGATTTTAAAACAAAGAATTAAAGATGTATATACACCGGGATATACTAGTAAACCTGAAGAATACTTTAGGAAAAGCTGTATCTATGTTCATTCAGCTAGATATGAAGCTTTTGGCATAGCAGTTATTGAAGCTATGTGCTCAGGTTTAATCCCTATAGTAACAATTAAAAGTGGAGTTAAAGAAATTGTAGAAAAAGTTTCTAAAGATTTAATTGTTGAACCTAATGATTTAGCTGAAAAAATTATTAAGGTGTTATCACTTTCAATTGAAGAAAAAAAGCAATTATCAAAACAAGCTAGGGAAGAAGCTAAGAAATATACAAAAACTCAAAGCATAAAAAATTTTATTGAAGCTTTTAATGAATTAATAAATTAATGTTTAAAATGCTTAATTCTTATGAAGATTTTAATTTAAATTAGAGAATGTTAAAACTTTAATGTTTACAGGTATTTTAGCTATTTCAGATATTCTATCACCTATAATGACTTTAATCTCTTTTGTTTCAGCTAAATCCAATATTCTTTGCGTTATTATTCCATCAAAAACAAGGTAATAAGCATTTTCTATATCTTTAATTTTTTCAGCTAATTCTCCTACAGGCATTTTAGCTAATATTTCTCCTTGCTCATTAAAAAACACAGCTTCTAAAGTTCCTTTTAAATCTTTAATTGTTTCAAGAATTTCTTTTGGTAAAGTTGATTTAACAATTGTATGGTTTTTAAGTTTAAGTTGTTCAACTGGAATTTTTTCTCTAAGCTGCTTCATTATTTCTTTAGGTGTTAACTCCTCTACTTCTTTCCCTGGAGGAGCTCTAGCTACATAATCTATATCAGCTACTTGAAGAAGCTCTTTAAGAATTAAATCTCCGCCTCTATCACCATCTAAAAAAGCTGTTGCCTCCTTATTTTTGCATAATTCAATTATTGTTTGAGGAATTTTTGTTCCTTCTATACCAACAACATTTTTTATTCCGCATTTTAACAAATTGATTACATCAGCTCTGCCTTCAACAATTATTATTGATGAGGCTTCAAGGGCTTCTGGTCCAGCAGGTAACCCTTCTGCTCCTATAGAGCAAACTTCAGAAGCCTTTATAACATTTGAAACTTCTTTTATAATTTCTTCGCTGCTTGGAGAGCTTTCTAAAACCCAATTTTTCAAAATTTCCTTAGCTTTTTCAAGAATTTTTTTTCTTTTTTCCTCTCTTAAATCCTCTATTTTCTCCAGAATTATTTTAGCTGCGCAAGGACCTATTCTATCTATGCTTTCTATTGCAGCAGCAATTATGGCTGTTGAAGCTTTATCTAAGCTTGAGGGAATTTTTATTGAACCAAAAGTTTTATCACGTTCAGATTTTAAAGTTATTTCTATTCGTCCAATTCTATTGCTTTTTTGAAGCTCTCTTAAATCTAAATCTGGACCAAATAAACCTTCTGTTTGCCCAAAAATAGCGCCTATAACATCAGGTTTTTCTACAACTCCTTCCACTTCAAATCTAGCTGTAATAATATATTTTGTTGTAGGGGTATAAATGGATGAGCCTTCAACCATTTAATTAAACCTCCCATTTTTTACTTTAAAAATTTAAAATTTTATTTTTAATTTTCTCCATATAATTTGCTAAATCTTCTACACCTTTAACTTCGGGATGAGTTAAAGCTTTTATTCTACGCCATATAGAGTTATCAACTTTAATTTTCATTTGGGTTAATTCGCTAGTTAATTTACGATTTAATTTTTCTCCTTCTCTATCAAAATCCATCATTAAAACTGCTTCATTTTTAATTAATAAAGCGAAATCATAAAAATTTTTATCTGAAGCTTTTAAACATAAAACTCCTTTTTTAACACCTAAACGTTTAAGAGATAATTTATCTTTTTTACCTTCAACAATTATTGAAGCTCCATTATTAGCATATAAAATTAATCTTTCTATAAGCTTTTGCAATTCTTTATATTTAGCTTCTAAATCAAGCATTTTAAATTCCCGCTTTATCTTGTAATTTTTAGGTTTAAAACAGCTTTTAAAGGCGCTGGATTCGCCTCGAATCTTTCTCTAACCCCTTTTAATATTTCTATAAGAGCTTGAGAAACACTAACCTTTAAATCTAACGGATGAATTAATCCATTTAAATAATCTTTTTCAAGCATTTCATAGCTTTCATATTCTTTTTCTCCACCATGCTTTTCAGATCGAATTAAATGAAAAGTTTTAACGATTGGGAAAATACAATATTTAACTATTTCTAGCACAGGATTAAATTCCACTTGTTTTGGTGGACAAAAAGCTTTTTCAATTTTAGATTTTATAACTTCTGGAGGATCATGAACAAATATCGATTCTGAAGGGATGCTTTTAGACATTTTAGATTTAATTTTAGCGTTTACTCTTGGATCTTCATCATATTTTCCTTTAAGTTGTTCAATTGGTCCAGATAAACCTGTAAGCAAAGGTGTATGCAAGCAAATTGGTTTTTTCCATTTCATTTTTTCAGCTACATCTCTAGCTAGCATATGAACTTTTCTTTGATCTATTCCTGCGCATGCAACATCTATATTCATATGGAAAATATCTGCAGCTTGCATGCAAGGATAAAACATTGCAGCTGCATCAATATCTTGAGAATCCATTGCTCTACCCATTATTGGTAAAGCTCTCCAAACTCTATTTATAGAGGTTTTTTTAGCTATTCGAATTACTTTTTCCCAGTATTCAATTTCTTTAGCTAATTCAGAAGCCCAAACATAGCGTACTCCTTTTACAAGCCCTAATCCCATAAAGCATTCCTTAAAATATTCTCCTGCAATCTTAATATTTTCCATTTTCCCTTCAAGCTTATTATTTATCCAAGAATGCCAATCAGCTAAATAAATTATAAAGTTAAAACCAGCATTAACCATATCCTTAATTTTGTTTCCGCAAACCAACCCCATTCCAATATGCATTATTCTGGGCGAAGATTAAACCTTCGCTATCCAGAACATTCAAAACCCCAGTAAGCTTTTGGAGAGGGGTTGGTTTCAAGCAAGTTTCTAAGTTCATTTAAAGTTACAATTTCTTCAGTATTTCTTTTTACTAAATCTATTTTAGCTTCTAAATCCATTTTAAACTCCCTTTTCCTTATAGTTTTTAGTTAAATTGGGGATTTTGGTGCTTGTCGCCTACATAACTAACACTTAACTTCATAGAAGTGGCTTCGCCACTCTCCGTTAAGCTCTCTCATTGTAGGCTTTAAAGCTTAACCATCCCCTTTTTCTAACTTAAATAAATACAAATAAAAATTTAGATTTTTCCTTTTTTATAAAAAGCTTAATAAGATAGCTAAATCTTTGTTATAATTTTAAGAGGTTTTATCCTTGAAATATTTAGATTTTATAGATTTAAATTATAAACCTAAAGAAACAGATGTTATTTGCGTTTTTAATGTTGAATCTGAAGGGGTTAGTATTAAAGAGGCTGCTGGAGCTATTGCTGCTGAAAGCTCCATTGGAACATGGACTGAACTTACAACTGAAAAGGAATATGTAAAAAAATTAGCTGCTTGCGCATTTAGCATAGAAAATGGTAAAGTAAAAATAGCTTATCCAATAGAGCTTTTTGAATCTGGAAATATGCCTAATATTTTAAGCAGTATTGCAGGAAACATTTTTGGATTAAAAACATTAAGAAACTTAAGGTTAAACGATGTTTATTTTCCTTTAAAACTTATTGAAAGCTTTAAAGGACCAAAATTTGGTATAGAAGGAGTTAGAAATCTTTTAAAAGTATATGATAGACCTTTAGTCGGAACAATAATTAAACCTAAACTTGGTTTAAAAACAGATGATCATGCAAAAGTTGCTTATGAAGCTTGGATTGGAGGATGCGATATAGTTAAAGATGATGAAAATTTGAGCAATCAAAAATTTAATCCATTTAAGGAAAGAGTTTTAAAAACTTTAAAAAGCAGGGATAAAGCTGAAGAAGAAACAGGTGAAAGAAAAGTTTACATGGTTAACATTACAGCTGAAACTAAGGAAATGTTAAAAAGAGCTAAATATGTGCTTAATCATGGTGGAGAATATGTTATGGTCGATATTTTAACATGTGGTTTCGCTGCATTGCAAACTTTAAGAAATCAAGATTTTAATCTTGTTATTCATGCTCATAGAGCAGGGCATGCAGCTTTAACTAAAAATCCTTTGCATGGAATTTCAATGAAGGTGATAGCTAAAATCGCTAGAATTATAGGTGTGGATCAACTTCATGTAGGCACAGTTGTAGGTAAAATGTTTGAAACAAAAGAGGAAGTTATGGAGAATTGTGAAGCTTTAAAAATGGAAATGGGAAAGTTGAAGCCTGTTTTACCAGTGGCTTCAGGAGGTTTACATCCAGGATTGATTCCAGCTTTAATTCAGTTTTTTGGTAAAGATGTTGTTATTCAAGCTGGGGGAGGAATTCATGGTCATAAAAATGGAACTGTAGCTGGAGCTAAAGCTATGCGTCAAGCAATTGAAGCAACTTTAAAGGGTATATCATTAAGTGAATATGCTGAAACGCATATAGAGCTTAAAGAAGCATTAGAAACTTGGAAGCTTTAAATGTAAAAGTTTAGTTGCATTAACTTCAAAAGCTGAAACAGGAACTTCTAAACTCCATTCCTCTAGAACCTTAGGGTGAATTTCACCTATAAAACCTATTTCAACATTGTTAACAATTATTTTTCCAACTCTACCTTCAATAAAGCTTTCATGCATGCATTCTTCAAGTTGAAAGTTGAAACCTAAATTTAAAAGAAAACTTGATAAAATAGATTTAGCTTCAGAAAAACTTGCTTTTGAATGCGCTAAAACACAAGCCAACTTCATAAACTCTTCAATTTCATGTTTTTCATTTATTTCAACGCATTCACCAAGCTCAAAGATTTTTTGAGGATATTCAGCATGTTTATTATTTGATAAAAACTCCATTAAGCTTGGTAAAAGCCAATTTCTTAAGCATGTAAAAGTACTCATTTTAGGATTAGAAACTTCAATAACCAAACCAGGTTTTAAATTCATTTTTGTAAAAAGCTTTTCCTTATTAGACATGCTAAAAGTTAAGATTTCTTGCAATCCAAAACCAATCATTAACTCCCTAATTAAATCATAAAATATTGTTTCATTTGTTAAACCACCTTTAGTAAATATTAAGGGCCATCTTGGTTGAAAATTGTTATAGCCATAAGCTATAGCTATATCTTCAACTACATCTATTGGATGCATAACATCAATTCTATAGCATGGAACTTCAATAAAAATTTCTTTCTCATCAAGCTTTTTAATATTATATCTTGCTCTACTTAATAATTCAGCAACTTCATTTAAGCTTAAATTTAATCCTAAAATCTTATTTATAAATGAAAGATTTAACGATAAGGGTTTAGATGTTAAGTTAGGTGTAACAACTTCATTTAAATCTTCATATGGATAAATTATTTTTACAGAATGTATTTCTCCTCCTCTATCAGCTAAAGAAGTGGTCATTATTGTTAAAACATCTGATATTGCTTGAAAAGATGTTCCAGTAACTTCAATTAAAACATTTCTAGTATCTTCTGTAACTTTTCCTAAATCATTAGAGTTTATTATTGGAGGCATCGAAAGAACATTATTTTTAGAATCTATTAAGATAGGGTAAAAATTAAATTTTGATATTATATGACCATATTCTAACCCTTTAGGATGCTTAGCTAAAATTTCTTTTAAATTCATTTTTTCATTAAATCCTAAAGGAGTGAAAAAGGTTTTTTCAGGATCAGCTAATTGATAATTTATTGGAGGAGAAATTAAATCAAAATTATATAAGCCTATTGAAGTTTTTTTTCTTTTCCGTCCATAAGTTTGATCTAACTTATCTTGAAGATGCATTAAACCCTTTATTGCTTCAGAAGTTAACTTTACATTTTTAATTAAGGCTGCAGCTATGTAGGGTCTTACATGTTTAACTTCAGGTTTAACATTTATTAAAACTTCATTGTTAAAATTAACATTATAAACTTTAAAACCTTTTTCTAAACCTAAAAAACCCTTTAAAGCACGAGCTATTCCTTCAATACCCCAAAGATCAGGATGATTACTATCTTTAATTTCAATATTAACTTCATAACCTTTAATTTCTTCTATTTCCCCTTTAATATAAGAAAAAATTTTATTTAATTCTTCTTGATTTTCAGGAAGCTTAAAGTTTAAAAGCTCCTCTAAATCTTTAAGGTTAATTTCTATAGTTGGCATTTAAATCACCTTTTTGTTTCTAAGCCAATTAAGATTTTGAGTAAAAAGCTCTCTTATGTCATCTATTCCAGCTTTCATCATAAATAATCTATCTACACCTAAACCCCAAGCTAAAACTGGAACTTTAATGCCTAAAGGTAAGGTTACTTCCGGTCTAAATATTCCTGCTCCACCAAACTCAAGCCAACCATAATCTTTTTTATAAGCAGCAAGTTCAACGCTAGGTTCTGTAAATGGAAAATAATCAGGTTTAAAAGCTACTTCATCAGCTTCAGCTACTTCAATAGCTAAAGTTTTTAATATTCCAAGTAAATCTCTAAAAGTTAGGTTTTCTCCAACAACTATTCCTTCAACTTGATTAAACTCTGTTAAATGGGTTTTATCAGTTACTTCAGGTCTATAGCAACGAGCTATTGAAAAATATTTTCCTGGAATCTCAAGTTTCTCGCTAATTAAGGTTCTAACGCTTATGGCGGTTCCATGACTTCTAAGAATAAATTTTTTAGAGGCTTCAATTGAAAAATCATATCTCCAACCTTTAGAACCTGTTACCCAACCATTTTCATGAGTTTCCTTTACATTCATTAAATATTTTTCATATTTAGTTAAATCTCCAAATTCAGGTTCTTTAATAAAAAATATATCATGAATTTCTCGAGCAGGATGATCTTGAGGCATAAATAAAGCATCGCAATTAAAAAACATTAATTCAATAAGAGGCCCAGACATTTCTTTAAAACCTAAGGAAACCAATTTAAATTTTAATTCATCAAGAAATTTTTTATAAGGTTGTTTTTTTCCAGGCCAAATTGATGGAGTTAACGCTTGAATATTATATTTTTTAAGTTTAACTTGTTGCCATTTACCTCCAATTATTAATTCAGGAGTTAACTCGGAAACTTCAATTGCTACTTTAACACCTTCTTTAACAAGTTTCCATCCTTCTTCACTTAAATAAAATATTCTTAATGTTTTTTTAATTTCAGAAAGAAGATTTCTTCTTTTTAAAATTTCTAATGCTTCATTAAATTCCTTGCTTAATTCTTCATTTATAACTTCTTGTTCAACAAAAATTTTTTTTAAAAGAGCTTCATCTAAAGTTTCAGGTTTTTCCTCTTTTGCTTCAATAAATATTTTTCCTTTTTCCTTAATTATTTTTCCAAGGTTTTTTCTGGAAATCCAACCTAAAACTATAGGTAAAAGATTAGGGTTAATTTTAGCTTCAGAAGCAGCTTCCTCTAAAGAAGCTTTACCGCCAAGCTTTAAAACTGCTTTAATAAGTTTTCTTTCAGGTAAGCCTTCGCTTGCATAAAGAAAACCTTCTTCATTAAGTTTTAATAAGGTGATTTTACGTTCTTCAATTTTTAAAAGGCCTTTTTGAGAAAGGGAAAGGGCAGCTCGCATAATAGCGGATTCAGATAATTTTGATTCTTTAATAAGCTTTTCCATATCTGCTTTTCCATTTAACTTTCCTAAACTCATTAATAATGCTCCTTCATTACGTTCTAATTCAATCATGCTGCTTCATCCTTTTTCGCTAGATATCTTAAAGAATTTAATAAAGCTTAATATTTATTTTTAGGTTTTTTAATTCAATCTGTTTAATATTAAAAAAGGGAAGGGGTTTTCGTTAATTGAGTTCTGAAGAAATGACTGTTACTCCATGGGAGGTTTCAGGAGAAATAAACTATGAAAAATTAATTGAGCAGTTTGGAACGCAACCCATTACTGAGGAGCTTTTAAAAAAAATAGAGAAAAAAACTGGAGAATTGCATTTTCACCTTAAAAGAAAAGTTTTCTTTTCTCATAGAGATTTAGATTGGATTTTAGAGCTTTATGAAAAAGGGGAAAAATTTGTTTTGTATACTGGTAGGGGACCATCAGGTTATACGCATATAGGCCATTTAGTTCCATGGATTTTTACAAAATATCTTCAAGATAAATTTAATACTAAACTTTATTTTCAGCTTACGGATGATGAAAAATTTTTAATAAATCAAAATCTTTCTTCTAAAGAAGCTTTAAAGCTAACTTATGAAAATGCATTGGATGTTATTGCAGTTGGATTCGATAAGAAAAAAACCTTTTTAATTTCTAATATGAAGCATGCAGATTTACTTTATAATATTGCTTTAGAAATAGCTAAGCATGTTACAGTTTCTACAGCTAAAGCTGTTTTTGGATTTAAGGATAGCTCGAATATTGGAATATTGTTTTTCCCAGCTATGCAGGCAGCACCATGCTTTATTGAACCTTATCTTACAGGCGAGAATAAACCATGTTTGATTCCAGCAGCGATAGATCAGGATCCTTATTGGCGTATAGCTAGAGATGTTGCTCCTAAACTTGGTTTTTATAAACCAGCGCAAATTCATTCAAGATTTCTTCCAGGTCTTGGAAAAGGGGGTAAAATGTCTTCTTCTATGCCTGAAACATGCATTTTTACAATTGATTCTCCTGAAGTTGCTGAAAAAAAAGTTATGAATGCTTTTACAGGTGGAAGAGCAACTGTTGAAGAGCAAAGAAAGCTTGGTGGAAACCCAGATATATGCAGTATATATCTTTATGAATATTTTCTTTTTGAACCTAGAGATGAAAAAATTAAGGAAACAAGGGAAGCTTGTCTTAAAGGAGAATTGCTTTGTGGAGAACATAAACAAAAATTTGCTGAAGTTGTTAAAAGATTTTTGATTGAACATCAAGAAAGAAGAGAAAAAGCAAAAAATTATGTTGAGGAATTCTTTCTTTAATTTTTAATATTTTAATAATGGTGATTTATTTTGGTTAAGATTGATGATGAAGCTTATCAATGTTATCGTAAAGCTGGTGAAATAGCTTCAAGCATTAGACGTATAGTTCCATCTATAACTAAAGAAGGAATGAAAATTTTAGATTTATGCGAAAAAATTGAAAAATTAATTTTTGAAAAAGGAGGGAAACCTGCTTTCCCATGCAATATTGGAGTTAATGAGGTGGCTGCACATTATACTTCCCCTTTTGAAGATGAATCTTTAATTCCAAAAGATTCAATAGTTAAAGTTGATTTTGGAGTTGAAGTTTCAGGCTATATAGTTGATACTTCTATAACGGTATCTTTTAATAAAGAGCTTTATTTAATGGTTAAAGCAGTTGATGAAGCTTTAATGGAAGCTATAAAGTTTATTAAGGATGGTGTAAAAGCTAGGGAAGTTGGAAAAGTTATTGAAAATAAAATTAAGCGTTATGGTTTTAAACCTATTAAAAACTTAACTGGTCATAAAATAGATAGGTATAAGCTTCATACAGGAAAAGTTATTCCAAATGTTTCTGAAATAAACGGTTCAAAAATTGAAGCTGGAGAAGTTTATGCTATAGAACCTTTTGCAACAACGCTTGATGGTGCAGGCGTAGTTGTTAACGGTTCTGAAGCTTATATTTTTCGTTTTCAAAAAGAAAAATGTTCAAAAGAAATTGAAGGTTTAATCAAGTTTATTAAGGAAAACTATTCAAATTTACCTTTTGCCTTTAGATGGTTAAAAAAATCTTATTTAAATAAAGATTTAGATACACTTTTTAAGGAGGCTCTTTCTCAAAAATGCTTAGTTTCATATCCAGTTTTAATTGAAGCTAAATTTAAACCTGTAGCTCAAGCTGAGCATACAGTAATTGTGGAAAAAAATGGATGTGAAATTTTAACAGGCTATTAAATTTTTTCAGCATAAATAGAATCTATAAACATTGTTCCATCACATTGCTGGCATTTTCCAACTTGTTTATTAACGTAGTCTCCAACTTCAAATCTTCTAACAATTTTAAATTTGCATTTATCGCAAACCACAACTGAAACAACTTTCACCATTTTCTCTTTTAATAAATCTAAACGTTTTTTTAATCTAGAGATGGAAGATAAACTTAAACCTAAACCAATTAATCCTATAAAAAATTGAAGATAAAAATTCATCATGTTTCCTTCTTTATAGGATTTAAAAGCTGAAAGCAAAATCCAAATTGAATAAACCAATATAAGAATGCTGAAAAGGCTTATAACATAAATATATGATGAAACTTTTTTTTCCATTAAATTCACCTAAATTTAAGCTATTCCAATTGTATTTCCTATTCCAGCTAAAATTATTGTATCGCCTTCTTTAGTTTCTTCAAGAATTAATTTTTTAACTCTAGCTATAACATTATCAACAGCTTCAGCAATTTCCTTTTTCATAGGTAACACAGCTTCTTGAATGCTTTCTTTAACTATTATAGCGTAAACAGGTATTTTATACTTTTTTACTTCTTCCTCTATTTTAAACCTTTCAGTTCCTATACCGCCTATGGCTGCACCTATTCCTTCACTTATTTCTCCAGTTTTTTCACCTTCAAACTTTAAGGCTGCATCAATCATTATTACCATAGCTATGTTACCATTATTTGATTCAATTAAGCTTTTTATAGCATCTCCAGGTTTACCAACGTTTCCTCCTGGACCTTCAGCTTTTAAAGTTATTACCCGACGTTTCTCAATTTCAACTTCTCCATAAACCATATCCTTCTCAATTTTCTTTTTTTCTTTTCCTCTAAGAAGTTTAGATGCTACAAGCGGTCCAACTCCATCGCCTATAGGTTGACCTTTAGCAAAAGCATTAGCTGCTCCAATTAAAGCTTCAGCCTCTTGCATAACTAAAGGCATTATCATTTGAAGCTGCAAAATTAAGTAGAAGCTTGAGGTTTTCTTTCCTAAAAGATAATAATGCCTTACTATTCTATAAATTGTGTTAAGCGCAAGCGAAGCTTCAATTAAGTTTTCTAAATTATTTAATTGAGCTTCATCAGCTGCAGGAGCAAGCCTTTTAATATCATTTTTAAACTTTAAATCTCTTACATCTAAAAGATGATCAAACTTCCAAACTATTCCTGCAGGATCCATATTAACAGGTGTTATAAGAAATTGCTCAAGCAGCATGTTAAGCTCTGGAAGAGGATTATCCTTTGGTTTGCCAATTTCCATTAATGTTTTAAAAGAAAGGTTTTTCGCTTCTTCTTTCATAAATTCTAATTTTTTAACAGCACCATCAATTTCCCAAAGCATTAAATGCAATTGAATTTTTTGTCCAAAAAGAATAAAAATTATAAATGAAAGATACATAAGCAAGGAAATTATGCTTCCAATTCCAGAATTATCTGGTAAAAATGGACTTTGAAAATATAATTTAAACATTTAAGTATTAAACTCCTTTTTGAATTATAGTGTTTTACAAAACATCATCTTTAAAATAAATTTTTCTATAAAGGTGGAGTTGGCAGCGGTCTAAGCTTCGCGTGGGCTTTCGCACCACACTACCGCTTAGATCGCCTGGAGGATTCACTTCCGTGTTCGAAATGGGAACGGGTCCTAGCCTCCAGCTATGGCCGCCAACTCCAAGAAAGTTAAGTTATATAATTAAGAATATAAATTTTTCTTCTTTGTTATAGCGTAATTAAAAAAAGTTATTTAAGGTAAAGCGCGCTAAAACTAATGGTAATTAATATTAAAATGAGTATTATTGCAATTTTTGGGTTTAACTTTTTTCTTTGCAAAAGACTAATTATTAATTCTCTTAATTCTCGATTCATTTTTCTTCCCAATTTATATATTATGCGGAACTTGAATATATATTTAACTTATAATTAATATATATAGATATAGAATTTTTATATTTATAATTAATAGAAACTATATAAAGTTTTATAAATTTTCTATTTAATAAAGTTAATACGAATAGTTTACAAAAACTAATTTAATAAAAACTTTTTTGCAAACTCTACATATTCGATGAAACTCCAATTTTCTCGTTCTTCAAAGTTTAAATTAAGAATAGTATAAAGATTTTTAATAATTAATTTTTCAATGATTTTGCTTCCAAAACCAAAAATGCTTTTTAAAGCTTCATAAAACTCTTTAAGTTTAATTGGAATTTCTTCCCGTTTTACATTATAATAATGCTCAATATGATAATAAATAGCTTGTTTAACGCTTACACCTAAAACTAGCAAGCTTTCATCAATAGCTTTTAATAAAGCTTCTTGAAATTGAATTCCACATTTACTTATGTTCAACTCCCTATCTTGAAAATATTCCATATAATTCCCTAAAAGTTATTGAAGCCATATTTTATATAAACTTATTTTAAGAGGTTAAGTTAAAAAACTTGATTTTTTAAACTATTTAAAAACCTTTTATAAAAAATATATGTGATAAAAACATGTATTATGTAAGAAATAGGTTAAAATAACAGTATTTATTAAGGGCGATGCCTATATAAAGGGTGAGCTGAAATTTAAATGAGCTTAAAAGAAAAGTTAGTTGAAATAAGTAAGGAATTTCCTGAAAAATTTAAAGTTAAAGAAAATGTTTTAATGCTTGAAGCTAAAATAGCTGAAAGAAAAGTGTTTCTTTCGAAAAAAAGTTTAATTTATAAAGCTAAACTTAAGATAGATGATGAAAATAAAATAGTGAAGTTTTTTGAAGAATTAAAAGAAGTTGGAATGGGTATATCAAGTGGAGATTCCATGGATGTAAGCCCAGGCTTTGGATTTAAAGCAGAAAAATATAAAGTTATAGGGAAAGAAAGAGAAGGAACTATTGAGGAAGCTTCAAAACTTTTTGGTAAAGACTATAAATATCTTTTTGACTATTCAATGATAAGAAAGAAAGTTGAAGAAGAAGCGCAAAAAGCAGGATATTCCTTTTCCATAACTTTAATGGAAAAAACAATTTAAATTAAATTTTTATTTTAAAAAGGTATGCATATCATACCTTTTTAATATTTTAAACTTTAATCTTAAATCTTAAAAGACATTATATAGAGGTACTTTAATTAACTAAAAGCAGTTTAAGTTAAAAGTGAAAAGAAAATGGTTTCGCCCAAGGCATTATATTTAAACTTATGTCCTTTATGCCTTGGAAACTTTAAGGTTGAAGATAATGAAGTTAAATGTGAAAATAACTGCAATATTAAAGGCTCATTTTTTTCAAATCCTATTGAAAAAGAGTTTCTAGAATTTTTTAAAACTTGTATTGGAGAGCCTAGGGCGCTTCAAAAACTATGGGCTAAAAGAGTTTTTAGAGGGGAAAGCTTTGCAATTGTAGCTCCTACAGGTATTGGAAAAACATCTTTCGGCGCTATAACAGCTTTTTATCTTGCTTCAAAAGGAAAAAAAGCATATATAATTCTTCCAACAACGCTTTTAGTTGAGCAGATAGTAAACAACTTAAAAAGCTATGCAGCAAAGGTAAATTTTAAAGCTTCATTTAATGAAGATGGAGATTTAACAATTCTTTTTTTTCATTCAAATCTTGATAAAGAATCAAAAAGTAGATTTGAGGAGCTTATAAAAAACCATCGTTTTCAACTTCTTATAACAACATCTCAATTTCTTTCTAAGGCTTTTAAAAAACTTGAGGGGTTAACTTTTGATTTTATATTTGTAGATGATGTAGATGCTATTTTAAAGGCTTCAAAAAATGTAGAAAAAGTTTTGCAGCTGTTAGGTTTAAGAAAAGTTGAGGGAAACTGGATTGGTTTTCCAAAAGGAACTCTTATGGTTTCCACCGCCACTATAAAACCTGGGTTAAAAGCTAAACTGTTTAGAAAGCTTTTAAATTTTGATGTTGGTGCATCCACTTATATGGTGAGAAATATTGAAGATATTATTGTGCTTGATAAAAGCATTGATTCTATAAAAAGGATTTTGAAAATCATGGGTAAAGGAGGCATTCTTTATGCTTTAAGCGTTAAAGAAGCTGAAGAAATTTATGAATCTCTTAAAAATGAGTTTAAAATAGGTTTGGTTTCAGCTAAAAGAAAAAGTGATTATAACCTTTTTGAAGAGGGAAAAATAGATTATTTAATTGGAACAGCTTTTTACTATGGAACATTAGTTAGAGGATTAGATTTACCTGAAAAAATTAGGTATGCAGTTTTTATTGGAGCACCTATAATAAGGGTTAAGGCTGAGGATGTAACTAATGTTACACCTAAAATGTTAAAGGTTTTAGCTTTAATTTTTAGAAGAGAAGATTCAATTAAAAAATATTTACCAATAATTCAAGCTATAGATAAAAGCAAATATGATAGGGAAAGGGAGGAATTAAAAAGGGAAATTGCTAAACTTCTCGAGTTGGGAAAGGGAAAAGCTGAATTAGATGTTGTAATAAGAAGAGGAGAAATAATTTTTCCTGATTTAAAAACTTATATTCAAGGTTCAGGAAGGACATCAAGGCTTTTTACAGGTGGATTAACTAAAGGAGCTTCTTTTCTTCTTGAAAGTGATGAAGAAATTTTAAAAGCCTTTATGAATAGAGCTGAACTTTATGATTTAAAATTTAAAAATTTAAACGAGGTTGATTTTAATATTTTAATAAAAGAAATAGATGAGTCTAGAGCAATTTTAAAAGAAGCTAAAAGCTGCGAGGAAGTTATTAAACCTGCAGTTTTAATTGTTGAAAGCCCAACAAAAGCAAGGCAAATTTCAAGATTTTTTGGTTACCCAGCTACAAGAGTTATTAAAGAAGGTGGAAATTCAATTATTCTTTATGAGGTCCCAACAAGCCGTTATATTCTTACTGTTACTGCAAGCCTAGGACATTTAGTTGATCTTGTAACTAATCAGGGCTTCTTTGGTGTTTCAGTTAATGGTGATTTTACACCATTATATACAACTATAAAGCATTGCAGAAAATGCTTAACTCAATTTACTGAAGATAGAGATTCATGTCCTAAATGCGGTTCAAAAGATATAGATGATGCTAAAAATAGAATAAACGTTTTTAGAAGGCTTGCTGAAGATGCAGGTTTTGTTATAGTTGGTACAGATCCAGATTCTGAAGGAGAAAAAATAGCATGGGATATTAAAAATCTTTTATCAAGCTTTAGCATAATAAAGAGAGCTGAATTTCATGAAGTTACCAAAAGAGCTGTTCAAGAAGCTTTAGAAAACCTTAAGGATGTTAATGAAAATTTGGTTAAAGCTCAAATAGTGCGGCGAATTGAAGATAGATGGATAGGATTTGCTTTAAGTCAAAAACTTTGGAAAACATTTAATAATGTTAATCTTTCAGCTGGAAGAGCTCAAACTCCAGTTTTAGGATGGATTGTTGAAAAAGCAAAGGAAAGCAGAAAAAGAATTAAAGTAGGGTATATTTCAGAGCTTGATTTAAGCATAGAAAATTTAGATAAGGAATGGGTTAATGTTAAAGTGGTTAAGGTAAAGGAGGAAGAGAAAGAAGCTTATCCTTTACCACCATATACAACAGATGCCATGCTTAAAGATGGATGCATTTTAATGAAGGTTTCAGCTAAAGAAGTTATGCGTTTAGCTCAAGACCTTTTTGAAAATGGTCTTATAACATATCATAGAACAGACTCCACTCGTGTAAGCGATTTAGGAAAAAGAATTGCAAAAGAATTTTTGGGAGAAAACTATCAGGGAAGAGAATGGTTTAGTGAAGGTGCTCATGAATGCATTAGACCAACTAGAGCTTTACCTAAAGATGTTATTCAAAGACTTATTCAAGAAGGAATTATTCAAACTGAAAAAATAACTTCAAAACATTTAATGCTTTATGATTTAATTTTTAGAAGGTTTATGGCAAGTCAATGCAAGCCTTTATTATTAAAAATAAATAAATATGTTATATATGTTGATGGAGAAAAAATTGAAAAAGAAATTGTTACAGAAGCATATGGAAAAGCTATAGAACTTTATAAATGGAGTGTTCAAATTAAAAAGCCTTTACCTGAAGGAGAATTTAAATTTAAAGTTGAAGTTAAATATGTGCCTAAAGCTTTTCCATATACTCAATCGGAGTTAATTCGAGAAATGCGTGAAAAAGGAATAGGAAGACCATCAACTTACGCTACAATTCTTGATAAAATATTTTTAAGAGGATATAGTTTTGAAAGAAAAGGTAGAGTTTTACCAACAAAAAAGGGAATTCAAGTTTACTATTTTTTAAAAAATAATTATGAAAAATTTGTTTCTGAAGAAAGAACAAGGCTTCTTGAAAATAAAATGGATTCTATAGAAAAGGGAGAAGCAGAATATAATGAAGTTTTAACAGAGCTTTATAATGAAATTATGGAAATAACTTAAAAATAGTAAAAGCAACCATGAAAAAATTGATTCGAATTCCTGAAGATGTTGAGTTGCCTCTTATAGGCTGTATAGCTTTTGGCCTTATAGATAGAGGAACAAATTTAATTCAAGTAAGGCCTATTTCAGGATGCAATTTAAACTGTATTTATTGCTCTGTAGATGAAGGCCCAAACTCTAAAACTAGAATTTCAAGTTTTATTGTTAACCCTGATTATCTTATTGAATGGTTTAAAGCTTTAGCAGCTTTTAAACAAAATGAAAATATAGAAGCGCATATTGATGGTGCTGGAGAACCAACGCTTCATCCTAAATTTAAAGAAATTGTAGCTAAATTAGCTGAAATAAAAAATGTAAAAGTGATTTCTTTACAAACTAATGGAACACTTCTTAAGGAAAAATGGATAGATGAACTTGCTGAAATTGGTTTATCAAGAATCAATCTTTCAATAAATGCTTTAAATGAAGAAAATGCCAAAAAAATAAGTGGAATAGAAAACTATAATATAAAAAATGTTATTAAGCTTGCTGAAGCGATAGCTCAAAGCTCAATAAGTTTGCTTTTAGCTCCAGTATGGATTCCAACATTAAATGATGAGGAAATTCCAAAGTTAATAGAGTTTGCTTTAAAGCTTAAACCTAAAAGTAAATGGCCTTTAATGGGAATACAAAAATATGAAGTTCATCCTCATGGAAGAAAAGTTCCAGGAGTAAAACCTTTAACATGGAAAAAATTTTATGAAAAACTTTATGAATGGGAGAAAAAATTCAATTTAAAGCTTAAACTTAAACCTTCAGATTTTGAAATAATAAAAGCTAAAATGCTTCCTTTAAAATTTCGTAAAAACGAAGTTGTAAATTTAAAGATTGTTTCAAATGGATGGATGAAAAATCAAGCAATAGGAGTTAAAGATGGAAGAGCAATAACAGTAATAGGTGTGCCCGAATCATTTAGAGAAAAAGTAAAGGTTAAAATTATTCATAATAAACATAATATCTATATTGGAAAAATTATACCATAATTATTATGTGAATTTGAGCACCCTTGAAAAATACTTTTTATTTCTTCGAAAACATATACTTTAAAAAATCTTCAACTTATAAGCTTTAAATTTTCTATCTACACTTTGATTTTAACGTCTTCAAGCATTTTAAAAAGCTTTTAAAAATAGAGAGGAAATTTTAGACCTCTTATTATCCAAGAAGATTGCGAAAACAAGCATAAAAAAGTTTGAAAACTTTCGTAGAGAATTATCTAGAAAGTTTTGAATCTTGATTTTAAGATGCTATAACAAAAGGAAAATTGGATAGTGGGCTTAATTTCTATAGGGGAGGGGCTCCCTCCATATTAAAACCCTTTTGATTTTTGATTTTCTTTGATTTTTAAAAGCTTTCTACGCATAAAATTTTGATTTTTTGATTTCTCCAGAAAAATCAAAAGGGCCTTTTAGTATTTTTGGTTTGTTAATGTAGTTATAATTGCTCTAATAGGTGTTTTCGTATATTTTTAATCATATTAGCGATACTACTTTATTGTCGGCACTTATCAAAGTAACTTTTCATTCTCCCTTAAGCTTAAGTGATATCTTTTCAATCCATTGATAACTAAAGCGTTTCTTAAGCTCATTGAGCTAAGCTTAGAAAAACCATAAGAAATATAGTTAGCTTTATCATATCATCGATATAAAACGATATGCTTTCAAGCTCCTTACAAGTTGAGTATCTTTATGAAAGTTAAGATTTCAATAGCCTTTAACTATTCATTATGTCCCTTTAGACTTTTTCTTCTTCATTTTTGTTGCATAATTTAAAAGCAGGATCCTTAATATTCATGCTTAAAAGCTGCTTGCAAAAGAGACTTGGTTTTAAACCATTCTACCGAAATTTATGATAATGCCCTTCCTATATTGTTATATCCTTTTAAAATGCATTTATTCTTGCAAAGGCTTGGTAAACTTATTGCTTAATCAAGAAAAAGGATTTTTAAGCGTGAATTAAATTTATGGCGCCGCCGGGAGGATTCGAACCCCCGACCAACGGGTTAACAGCTTCAGCCCCGTTTAAGGGTCCGCTGCTCTAACCACTGAGCTTTCGTCTACTCAACCTTTTGGTTGAGTAAACGGCGGCTCGCTCGGCGGCGCATAATTTAAAAAGATTATAAATTAAATTAAAAAACTTTTTGTTTTTAAAATGTTTTAAAAATCTATTTTTTGATTTAAAACTTTTTAGCTAAAATATTATTGTTTAAAGCGAAGAAAGCAAAAAAAGAAAATGTTAAATAAATCTTTTTAATGTTATATAATTTTGAGAAAGGAAAAGCTATAAGCAAGTTTAAAAAAATAAAAATAAGGAAAATTTAGGGGCCCGTAGCTCAGCCAGGTTAGAGCGACAGGCTCATAACCTGTTGGTCGTCGGTTCAAATCCGGCCGGGCCCACCATTCAACATTATTTGCAATCATCTTTAACTCCTTTTAATTATTGCTTTAATTTTGGAATAGGTAATAATAAGGAATCTTGAAATCCAACTGAAACCTTTTTAACTAGTAAATTTGCAAAATAAAATTTAAATCATAAAATGCTTAAAGCTTTAGGAGAAATGCATTAAATTGTTAAAAATTTTATTTTTTAGCTTAAAACTTTTCTTTCTTTAATTAAATTACAAAAAAGAAATTAAGGTAAGATTTAAGTTTTGAAATCAATGAATTTTTATAGCTGAAGTTTTAAACAAATTTTATGTGAAAAAATTGTGGATGAACAAATAAGGCGGAGATTAACCCATAAAATTTTAAAGTTTACATTTTATATTTTAGCTTTTTTAACTATTTTATTTACTATTTATTCTTTTTTTGATTATGGTTTTCTTAAAGCTGCTATTGCAGAGCATTCAGCTGGAGTTTTAAATGCTATTGGAATTAAAGCTGATTTTCTAGTTTTAAATAATAGAGCCTTTATAAATCAAATTGAAATAGTTAAGGAGTGTACAGGGATTCAAGTTGTAGCTGTTTTCATAGGATTAATAATTCCTTTACCTAAGGTTTCATTTAGAAAAAAAATTGAAGCTATTACGCTTGTTTTCTTCACGGTTTATTTAGCTAATATTCTTAGAATAGTTATTGAGGTTTGGTTTTTATATAAAGGGTTTTTACCTTGGTCTCAAGCTCATGGACCATTAGGAACATTATTAAGTATAATTTCAGTTGCAATTTTCTTTTTAATAACTGAAAGGTTTATTCCTGAAGTAAGCTATTACATTAATGAAGCTATAAATCTCATTAATAAATTGTTTAAAGGCAAACAAAAAAAAGTTGTTAATGAAGTTTAAAATGTTTTCTTTTAATAGCAACTTTAAATGTTATTAAAAATGCTATGCTTAAAAGCAATCCTGCAGCTATAGATTCAATTGGATACCCTGGAATCATAAAGCCCACAGTTGTTACAGCAGTAGTTATAACAGTAACATTCGTTGTTTTTGTTACAGTGTTTATTTTTGTAGCTGGAGTAAAGCTGGTTATTGTTGAAGTAACCCATAATGTTTCAGTTGAGGTTTGAGTTGTTGTAGCTACTGTTGTTGGAGAATACCTTGTTGAAGTCCCCAAAACAATTATAGTTTCTGTAGTGTAATTTATAACAGTTGAGGTTGAAGATGTTTGAAGAACATTAACTGTTTCCGTAAAGCCATAAGTGGTTGTTGTGCTTGCTGCACCTGTAGTTAAGGTTGTTGCCACATCACTAAGTGATGTTGTTGAAGTTGTTGAAGCTTGTGTAACGGTAATAGGGGTAATCGTAGTTGTTGTTTTTGAAGCTGTTGAAATTGAAGTAACAGTTGTTGTAGCTAAAACCATTGATGGATCAAGCCTACATATTTTGTTTACAGCATCATCTGTAAACCATATTTTATTGTCTGGAGGTATTGCTAATCCCCATGGTGCCCCGCTAGCGCTTCTAGCAAATTCCGTAAAAGTTAAATCATCTGGAGAGAAACGCCCTATCCTATTTTGGCCATGCTCAGTAAACCATACGTAGCCTTGAGAATCAACAGTTATACCATAAGGTTTACTTCCTGATGTTGGAACAGCGTAAAGCGTTAATTCACCAGAGTATGGATTTAACTTGCCTATTTTATCATCATCAGGAATTGTAAACCAAATGTTCCCGAAAGAATCTGTTGTTAAATCCCAAGGTCCAAAGCTAAGGATCCATTTTTTAATTTCTCCAGTAGCTGGATTTAAGTTTCCAATATATTTTCCTTCATAGGCTGTAAACCAAACACCTGTTTCAGAGGTAAAGATTATAGATTGAGGGCCAGAGTTATCATCCAATTCCCAGTAAGTTATTTTTCCGCTATAGTATGGATCTATTCTTCCAATTCTATTTGCTCCATAAATTGTAAACCAAATGTATGGATAATCGGTTCCATTTACATATTCTTGGATAGTTATTCCTCTTGGACCTTCTCCATAAGCGCCATCAAAAACAGGTATTTCTTGAATACTACCACCATAATCTTTAATTATACCTATGGCATGGGCACCAGCCATTGTAAACCAAATTTCTTTTCTAGCTTTTTCAAAGGCTATTCCCCAAGGTCTGCTTCCACTTGGCAATTTTATTTCAAAGATCTCCCCTGTAATATAGTTTAATCTACCTATTTTGTTTCCGCCATATTCAGTAAACCAAACTCGATAAGGTGATTGATCATCGAAAGTTATTTCATAAGGTGATGTTGAATCAGGTGGAAGACTCCATTCAGTTATAAGAGCAGCCTTAGAAGAGTTTATTGTTAAAAGCATTATCATTATAGCTACTCCAGCTAAAACTAAAGCTTTTTTAATTAAAGCTTTTTTAGGCTTTTTATCAATTTTGCTTAAGCTTATTGATGTTAAGGCTAAAATTCCTAAGCTGAAGCTGGCTATAAAGCTTGAGGTCGAACCTAAGCCTTGAGTTAAAGGTTTAACCTCAAACGGGAAAGTTGCAACAGTTGTTGTTGAAGTTATGGTTTGAGTTACTGTTTGAGTAGTTGTTATCGTAGCTATATAGCTTGGATAAATAGTTGTAACTGTAGTTGAATAAGTTAAAGTTTTAGTTGTTAAAACAGTATAGGTCACGCTTGTTATAGCTGTTACAGTAGAATAATAGCTTGTTGAGGTTGCGGTGGTCGTGGCAGAGTAAGTAGCATAAGTTATGGATGTTATGGCTTGAGAAGTTTTAAGCGCGCTGGATGTTTCGCTAACAGTATAGGAGGTTGTACTCATAGTTGTAGAGGTGCTTATTTCTGTAATGGTTTTTGAAGCTGTTGGAATGGTTGTTGAGATTGTTGAACTTGTCATTGTTGATGAACCTATAGTGGTGGCTGTGCTAGAGGCGGTTAAAGCTCTGGAAATAGTATTTACAGTTGTTGTGGTTATAGCTTTTGTTGGATCTATTCTTCCGATTCTATCTCCAGCTTCATCAGTAAACCAAATCATTCCTTTTTCGCTTGTGGTTAGACTTATGCTACCTATAGTTATTCCTGTTGGGGCTCCTCCGCTTCTTGCAAACTCTACAATAATATTAGAGCCTGGAGTAAACTTACCTATTTTATTTGCATCATGCTCAACAAACCATACATTGTTATATTGATCGACAACTATTCCTCTTACTCCGCTTCCCGAAGTAGGTATAAGATATTCAGTTATTTCATTTGTATATGGATTAAGCTTTGCGATTCTATTTCTCCCAGATTCGCTAAACCAAATGTTTCCATAACTATCTACAGAGATTCCCCATGGACGGCTACCTGGAATTAAAGGCCATTCTTTAAGCTGCTTTGTTGTTGTATCGAAGCATCCTATTCTATCGCCTTGATACTCTGTAAACCAAACTTTACCATCAATATAAATTATCGATAATGGTTGAGAGTTTGAATCTGGAAGATAATATTCTATAATATCACTGCCGGCATCATCATATTTTAAAAATCCAATAGCGCCTATATTAAATTCTGTAAACCAAATTTCCCCAAGTTCACCAATAGTTATTCCTCTTGGACCAGGATTGCTGGACGGTAGAGAAAACTCTTTTAATGAATCAGACATTATCACGCCTATTTTATGCGTGGAGTATTCTGTAAACCAAACTCGCTTAACGCCAGAGACAGTTTCGCATGCAATTCCCCAAGGTTTACTTCCTGGAGTTAAAGCAAATTCATCGATTCTATATGGGCCTACGGTTCCTGGAATAAGCATACCTATTTTATCTGAGCCATATTCAGTAAACCAAACATATGAATCTTTATCTAAAGCTAGGTTTATTGGGGATGAGCCTGAAGGTAAATTGTATTCTGTGAATACAGCTGCTTTAGAGCTTGAAAATGATAGGAAAAGAAGTAAAAGAATTAGTGAAAAGGCGATAAGGGCTTGTTTAATATTTGTTTTTAAATTTTCTTTTTTGGATAGTAAAGCTTCAATTATGGTTGCTGAAAGAATTAGGGTTAATGGGATTGAGGCTTGCTTTAAAAGATTTGTTAAATGTAAAATTGGGGTTAAAGCAGCTGAAGCTAAAATTATTAATGAGGATTTGTTTGTTAAAAAGGTTTTATTTAAAGTTATCATTTTTAGGTTTCACGCCTTCTTTAAAGCTTTAATAACTTTAATTACATTTTTATTGTAAAGCTTATTTAATATTATTCTTTAAAAAAATAAATAGAATTTAGTTTATGTTTGTAAAGGATTCTGTTAATTTTCTTTGTTTTTTAATAAAAAACCTATTTTTTTAACTAGTAATTTTAATATAATAAAGCTTAATCCAGCAGCTGAAAGCGTTATAGTAGTTAAAACAAGCATTGAAGAAGCTATTTTCATTATTAACTCAGCTTTAAAGGTTTCAGCAATAATCATTATTGGAAAGCTTATTAACCAAAGCGTAAATGCATAAGTTAATATTTTCTTTTCATTTTTAAAGATTTTATGTCTTAATGGTAAAAGCATAATTAAAGCTATAGGCATGAAGTAAACAATGCCTATAAGCCCGCTAGCAATTAAACCAGTTATTGTTATAGCTAATTCTGGATTAAAAGCAAATAAATGATAAGCTAAGGAAGCTAAAGTTAAAATTTCTATAAGCGGATAAATAAATGCTCTTGTTAAAAGCTTTAGGCTGAAAGAGCCAGCTATAAAGTTAGCTATAGAAGGGCTAAAGCTATAATACCAAGCATTAAAAACTTTCATAAAAGATGAACCTGCAAAAGTTTTTAAAGCTAAATTATCTCTAAAACCTCTAAGAAATTGAACTGGTTTAGCTAAGCTTGAACCATAAGCAGCTGAAGCAATAAAACAGCTAACATTTATAGGTAAAGTTACAGTTGGAGAAATAGTTGTGTTAGCTGTTGTAACAGTTAAAGTTGAAGTTGAATAAACAGTATAAACATTTGTAGAATAAATTATGCTTCTATAAGTTGTAAAGGTTGTAGCGGGAATTGTGCTTTTATAATTGGTAAACCAAACCGTTGTTCGAAGCGTATAAGGAAGCGTTTGCGTAGTAAAGGAAGTTAAACTTATCGTTGAAGTATAAACGCTTTCATATGAAGTTGTTGTATAAATTATTGAGCTTGTTCCAGTATAAGAGGTTGAATAAGAAGTTGAAGTAGTAGTTGTTGTTAAGGATACCGTAGAAACATAAGTTGTTGAAGTTGAAGTAACAGTTACGCTTGTATGCATAACCTCAACAACATAACTTGTTGAAACAGCCATAGTTGAAGTTGAAAGCTTAAAAGCGGTATTAGTTAAAGTTGTTTCGGTAGTGTTAGTATTTGTTGCTGCAAACGTAATAGAGTTAACATTAGTGATTGAGCTGCGTGTAGCAATAGAAAAAGATTGTGTTGTAGTTTTACTTGTTGCAACGCTGTATTTTCCAGTTGCGACTGTTGAAAGTTGAGTTGTAGTTATAGTTGTTGTTGGTCCAGTATTATCGCCTTCAATTATTTCTCCAAGTTTATTACCTGCCCATTCAGTAAACCAAACATGAAGCTTGTTAGAAGAATCCCAATAAAGCGTTATACCCATTGGCTTTGAATAATCTGTTAAAGTTGAATATTCATAAAACATGTTTTCCCCAGGAACATATTTCCCTATTTTATGACCTGCAGATTCAGTAAACCAAACGTTTCCAGTTTTATTATCTATGGTTATGCCTGTTGGTTGACTGTTAGCTGTTGGAATAGGCTTATATTCTGTAACCTCTTTACTCCATGGATTCAATTTTCCAATCATGTTTCTACCATAAAGTGTAAACCAAATCATTCCATTAGGATCAACTGTTATGCCATAGGGTTTGCTTCCAGATGGAAGAGAATATTCAGTTATTTCTCCTGTAGTTGAGTCTAAACAAGTTATTTTATCCCTTCCAAAATCTGTAACCCAAACCTTATTTCCAACAACAATTATGTCATTTGGTTGGCTTCCGCTTGGGAGAGAATACTCATAAAAATTATTTGGTGACGAGCTAATATCAAGCCTAGCAATTTTACCAGCTAAAAATTCAGTAAACCAGATTTCGCTTAAAGACTTCACAAATATTCCTCTTGGACCAGAGTTGGAAGTTGGAATATCCCATTGCACAATCTGACTGCTTGAGGTGGAAAGCTTTATTATTTTATTTTGACGGTAATCCGTAAAGAATATTTCGCCTCCAGACGTATAATTGAGGTCCCACGGTTCGCTATTTCCCATTGATGAATCCGATGGTATAAGCCATTCTGTAATTTCTCTTGATAAAGGATTTAATTTGCCTATTTTTCCGCTGTATTGCTCTGTAAAGTATAGATTTCCATTTTCTTTACCAACTATTATGTTTAATGGTCCTGATGGAAAGCCAAATCCAATGCCATATTGAATTTGAGGAAGTGAAACCTCGCCTATAATATATGGATAGGCAGGTTTAAAGCTTGATAAAATTATAAGGCTAAGCATAACACTTATAACTGCTGCCTTTGGTAAAAACGCTTTAAGCTTATTTTTTTTAACAAAAATTAACCATAATATTGGTATGTTGAAAATTATTAATAGTGAAGAGAGGCTAAATAACCCTTGGGTTAAAGCTGTGTAAATTAATAAAATGAGAAGAGAAATTAAAATGGTTGATGTTTTTAATATTTTCATTTTATTTTCCTCCATTTCCCTTATTCTTTTTTCTATAGTAAATTAAAAGTGTGGCGAAAATAGATGCTAGGATTAAGGGTAAAGCGATTGTGGTTGTCACAGTTGTGTAAGATACAATTGTTAAAGTTGAAGTCGTATATAAGGTTGTTAACTCGGTTATTGTTGAAGTAATATAGCTTGTATAGAATGGTAAAGTTGTTGTTTTAAAAGCGTATGATGTGGCTGCAAACTCGCTTACAGTTACAGTAGAGACTATATTAGTCAATACAAGCCCTCTAGTAACCATAACTGTTTCGGTTCCAATTGGAGTATAGAAAATTGTAGTCATAGTTGTTGAAGTTGTTTGAGAAACTGTTGAAACATAAGTTGTTAAAGTAGCGGTTAAAATTGTTGAGGTTGAGCTGATATGAAATATAAAGGAGGTTGTAGTTAAGGTAGTTGTTGTTGGAATGACAAAAATTGTTTCAGTATTAACGCTTACCGTTGAAGTGGCATAACGGTTGGTTGAGTTTGTTCCAGTCGCAGTAGTAAAAGTTGCCGTTATAAGTTGTCCAGGTGTAGTTGCGGTAGAATGAATTGTTTTATATTGAATATCGATGGGGGAATTAGTCAAGGTAGGCTGCGTAGCAATTGTTGTGGTTGCTGAAGTAATCGTTGTTACTGTTGATATTGTTGTTCCCGTTGTTGGATCAAGGTAACCGATTTTGTTTCCAGTCCATTCACTAAACCATATCGGCGGGTTTTTAGTATTAGCGTCCACAGCTATACCCCATGGCTTAGATGAAGAATCGGACAGCGAAAACTCTGTTATATATTGGTTTACAGGATTTAACCTACCGATTTTTCCTTTATCATATTCCGTAAACCAAATGTTGCCATCTTTATCCATAGTTAAGCCTCTAGGTCCAGAAGCTTGCGTTGGAATATCATAAAATACTATTTCAGCTAACCAAGGGTTTAACCTGCCTATTTTATCATAATCCATTAAGTTTTCGCTATCAAAACTAAACCATACAAAGCCATTATCATCCACAATTAGCTCTCTTGGATGCCATGGCCCATTAGGTAAATTGGGTAAAGTGTATTCTTTAAATGTTAAAGTCCAAGGATTAAAAGATGCAATTTTATTAGTATTATATAATGTAACCCAAATTAAGCCATCTACTGGGCTTACAGCAATATCCATCGGTCCAGAATCTGAAGTTGGAAGTTTATATTCAACCATAACCCAATGATTCTTAAATTTTCCTGAATCATGAGAAGCACCAGTATTATTAAAGTATATTTTCCCAATATAGTCTTCTGTAAATTCTGTAAACCAAATATTTGGGAAGCTTACATTTTTATCTATAGCTATGCCCATTGGGCGGCTTCCGGAAAGATTAAATTCAACAAATACAGGGTTTTTAAATCTGCCTATTTTTTTGCCTTGATATTCTGTAAACCAAACTTGTCCTTCTGAATCAACAGCTATTTCATATGGTTCGCTTCCAAGCGTTGGAATATTCCATTCATAAATGGTTGAGCCTGAAAGCAAACAAATTTTATTAGTGAATTGAGCTGTAAACCAAACGTCGCTTCCGCTTACAGCTATGCCATGTGGCCTATAATCAATCGGTAGGGAATATTCGGTTATTAAAGCTGCTTTGCTAGCTGGAGCGAGAAGGCTTAAAGATAAAATTAAGGGAAGAAATAGGATGGTTAGGTATCTTAATTTTTTTGCAGCTTTAAATTTTTTAAAATAAACTAAAGCTAAAGAAAAGCCTATGTTAAAAATAAAAAACTTAAAAAAAGAATTAATTAAGGGAATAAACAAGATTAAAATAGAGAAGATGATTAACGCAAAGAAAACATAAGCATAATTGCTGGATCTTAAAGTAACCAAGTTTCTTGAATTTAGCAATGCTTTGCACCAAAACTCGGTTTTTAAAGAAAATATTAAAAGTTACCCCTATATAACCTTAATTATTTAAATATTTTAAATAAGCTTAATTTCAAATATGAAAATTAAAACTTAAATGTAAAAATGCGAAAAATAACAATGCTACCAAACAATTACTTCATTTATTTTAGGAAAACATCATAAAATCAAAAATTAACATGAACATAAAATGCAAATTTAAATTCTAAAAGTTTTTATCAAGAACAAAAGCAGCAAATTAATTTAAAAATATAACCTATTTTATTAACTTAAAAAAGAAGTAAATATATTTAAGAGCTTACAATAAAGTTAAATTGGGAAAGCTGCTTTGAGCAAGTTAGAAAAGAAGGTTTTAAAGGTTAAAGAAGAATTTTTAAAAGTATTAAAAAAGGATGAAGAATTTAGATATGTTATTGCAGGGTATCTAAATTTAACCGATATTAGAGAATCCCTTGCTAAGCTTGCTGAAGCTCAAGCTAAAACAGAGGAAAGATTAACGAGGCTTGAGGAGGCTGTTGAAAGACTTGCTGAAGCCCAAAAAAGAACTGAAGAAAGAGTAACAAGGCTTGAAGAAGCTGTTGCTAAGCTTGCTGAAGCTCAAGCTAAAACAGAGGAAAGATTAACGAGGCTTGAGGAGGCTGTTGAAAGACTTGCTGAAGCCCAAAAAAGAACTGAAGAAAGAGTAACAAGGCTTGAAGAAGCTGTTGCTAAGCTTGCTGAAGCTCAAGCTAAAACAGAGGAAAGAATTGATGAATTATCAACTGCTATGAAAATGCTTTCAATTCAAGTAGAAAGGTTAAGCGATGTTGTAGGTTTTTCGCTTGAGGATGTTGCTAAAGTTGTTTTGCCAGGGTGGCTTCTTAGACATGAAGAAATAAACATTGAAAGCTTAGAAAGAAAGTTTTTAGAGGTTGATGGCGAATTAATTGAAGTTAATCTTTATGGTGAAGGAGAAAAAAAGGGATTAAAGGTTACAGTGCTTGGAGAAGCAAAATCGAGAATTTATGAAAAGGATGTTAAGGATTTCTGCAAAAAGGTAAGCATGATTGAGAAAGCCTTAAAGCCGCCGGTATACAAGCTTATGTTCGGCTTTTTAATTCATCCAACAGCCGAGAAAGAAGCTGAAAAATATGGAATAAAATTAATCGCTTCATATATGAGATGAATTTATGCTCCCCTTTCTATAATGATTTTAACTATTTATAGTTAATGCTAAAAAAGTTAAGGTTTCTCAGATTCTTTAAGAATTTTATGGAAAAAGTAGAGTCCATAAAGTGATCCTGCAAGAAACATTGAAAAAATTTTAGATATAAAATTAAAGTTTACAGGTTTAGGCATAGTATTTGGGTTTATTTGATGAGCAAGCAAATCTAAATCTCCTTGATAAATTGTATAAAAGCTCATCCATAACAAAAAGTTATGCGTAGCTTCATAAGCAAAAACAAAAGCTGAAGAGGCTAGGAAAATAAATATAAGTTTTTTAATCCATTTAGGAAACTTCTCTATTTCTTTTTTAAATCCTTCTAAACCTAAAGTCCACCATAAAAACCCAAATATTACAAGTAAAGTTACAGGTTTAAAATGAAAAGTGTAGAGGGCTGTTGGAAAAATAAACTCTTTTGCTACAAAGCTTTCGCCTACAGCTTGCTCCTTGGGATATGATAATAAAGTTTTAATTATTATAATAAAACCTGAAAAACCAGATATTCCGGCTAGGATTTTGAATAGGAGACTTTCATGTTTTTCGTCCATCCTTCAATTTTCCTCCCAGCTTTTTCAAAAAATTTTTCCCAATCAACCTTAATCATTACAATAGTTGAAATTAAAATAACTATTATTGAAACGCCTATAATAAGATAGCTTTCTTTTTCCCCAAAAATCCATGAAATAACTTCTCTAGAGAAACGTCCAAATAAAATAGTTAAAATGGTTATTACAAATTTCCCAGCTAAACAAGCTAAAAAAGTTTTAACTAAATCATATTTAATTAATCCTAATGGGATAAAAATTATATCATCTGGTAAAGGCGAAGCTGCCGCTATAAAAGCAGCTATAATCGGGCTTTTTCCAAGAAGCTTTTTTAAAGCGTTAAATCTTCCTTCATATTTTTTTCCAAGAAGTTTTCCTCCTCCACGACCAACGCCATAACTTAGCATTTTACCTAAGGTGGCGCCTAAAGCGCCTATAAAAGATAAAAATAAAAGATTTATTTCTTTAGCTTTTATTGAAATTGTAAATATTAAAGCAAGATATGGAACTGGAAAAAAAAGCATTAAATTTCCAAAGAAGCTGGCTAAAAAAGCTTCTATATATGGGTTTCCAGCAGCTTTTAAAAATGAAAGAAACCATTTAATAATTAAATTAAACTCCATTTTGATCCTCTTTCTTAAAAGACTTAACAAACTTCCTCATTAACATTTCCTTAAATTTAACCTATATATAATGTAAAAATAAACATTATTTTTGCATATTATGGAAAAGAAGAAAAAGTAAATAAGGGCTTTTATAGCGAAATAAAGGCTTGCTTATAAAAGTTTAATTTTAACAAGATAATTATTTTGATTTTCAGTTTTTGGTGAATGAAGAATTGATAGATATAAATATTATTAGGGAAAAACCTGATAAGGTTAAAAAGCATTTAAAGCTTAGAGGGGAAATTGATAAAATTTCAATGGTTGATGATTTTTTATTATATGATGAAAAAAGGCGAAAATTTATTCGTGAAGTTAATGAGCTTAGGCATTTAAGAAATGTTCTTACAGATGAAATTGCTAAAATGAAGAGGGAGGGCAATGTTCCTTTAGAGAAGATTGAGGAGGCTAAAGCTATTCCAGAAAAAATTAAGCTTCTCGAGGATCAAATTAAAGATTGCGAAGAAAAAATAGCTTTTATTCATGCTAGAATTCCAAATTTGCTTCATGAATCTGTTCCAATAGGGAAAGATGAAAACGATAATGTAGTTATTAGGGTTTGGGGTGAAAAACCTAAGTTTAACTTTAAACCTAAGGATCATATAGATTTAGGTTTAAAGCTTAACCTTATGGATGTTGAAAGAGCGGCTAAGGTTTCAGGCGCTAGATTCGCATATTTATTGAATGAAGCTGTTTTGCTTGAATTTGCTATAATCCAATTTGTTTTAGATTTAGCCGTTAAAAAAGGTTTTACACCAGTTATTCCGCCTGTTTTAGTTAAAGAAAAAGCAATGTTTGGAGCGGGGTTTTTACCTCAAGGAGAGGAAGATATTTATAGGATTAAGGATGAAGATTTATGCCTTGTTGGCACCGCTGAAGTTCCTTTAGCAGCAATGTTTATGGATGAAATTCTTAATGAAAACTTTTTGCCTTTAAGATATATAGGTTTTTCAACATGTTTTAGAACTGAAGCTGGAGCTCATGGAAGAGACACTAAAGGAATTTTTAGGGTTCACCAGTTTGATAAGCTTGAATTTTTTGTTTTTTCTAAACCTGAAGAATCTTGGAGCGAGCATGAAAAATTAATTTTAACAGTAGAGGAAATTTATAAAGCGTTAAATTTGCATTATAGAATTGTTAATGTTTGCTCTGGAGAGTTGGGGGTTACAGCAGCTAAAAAATATGATTTAGAAGTTTGGCTTCCAGGACAAGAAAAGTATAGGGAAGTTGTTTCATGCAGCAATTGCACAGATTATCAAGCTAGAAGATTAAATATTAGATGCAGAAAAAATCCTGGAGAGAAGCCTAGATTTGTTCATACTTTAAATAGCACCGCCGCTGCTGTAGGAAGAGTTTTAATAGCTATTTTCGAAAATTACCAGCGGGAGGATGGATCGATTAAAATTCCAGAAGCGCTTAAACCTTATGTTGAAAAGGAAGAAATAAGATTGATTAAAAATTAATTTTAAAGTTTTTTCAATGTGTTTTCAGCTGCTTGAATGCAACGAAGCAAATCATCGATTGTTTCTATAAAAGATTCAATTTTACCTTTGCATTTTACTTTAGAAAAAACAATGTTTTTAACGTTAATTGTTTTAACTTTAATTTTTGATGGAGCTGAAAGATTGTCTGGTTGAAGAGCTTCAGCAACCGCCTTAGCATAATTTTTGTTTTTATAAAAAATTTTTATTTCAGCTTTCATTTTTTAAAGTTTTTAAAATTTCTTCATTTAAAGCTTTTAGAAAATCTTCAATTTTATCTTTAGGTATATAGGCTCCAGCAGCTGCTTCATGACCGCCTCCTAAACCAGAAAATTTTTCTGCGCAAGCTTTTAAAGCTGCACCTAAGTTAACTTTTTTTTCAATAAACTTTAATCCTGCTCTAGCTGAAATTTTAATGTTTTCTTTTCCGCTTAAAGCTAAAACAAGCACAGCTTTATCAGGTTTAAGCATTGTTGATGAAGCGAGCATTGTTGAAATTGCTCCAGTCATTTTTTCATCTATAGTTTCTTCTCCCCTTATCGCATAGAAATTTTCAAACTCTTGAATTTTTTCTGGCGATTGAATAATCCAGTTCATATGTTTAGCTAAAAGCTGCTTATACTCTAAAATTAACTGTTGAACTTTATTTAAGGCATTTCCTCGATCCCCTAAGCATAAAGCTATTCCTAACCCAGTTTTACCCATTCTACCGCAAGCATTAAGCATAAAAGCGTATTCTCTTGCATCTCTTAATGGGCTTTCTTCGCTTTCAGTTAAAATTTCATAGTTTACACCAATTAAATTTAAAGCTATATTTCCAGAAAAGCCATGAGATGAAAGATACTCAATTATTTTTGTAAGAAGCTTTTGTTTTTCTTCCATTGATAAATCTGAAAGCTTTGTCCATTCATCATTTTGTTTTAATGGTATTCCAATTGAAGATAATAAAGCTACGCATTTATCTTCTTCGCCAGTTAACCCTGGTAAAAAAGGATTTGCTGAATAAGCTAAAGCTTTATGAATGGGTTTAGTTTCTTTTCCATGAAGAATTAAATCTACTTTTGATTCTAAAAATCCAGCTTCTTCAGCTTCCTTAACTATTTTTTCATTTAAACCTTTAAGAGCTCTTTGAGGGTTTTTATCTTGAACATCCCCTAAAGCTCCTATAATAGCTAAGGGAGATAAATCTATGTTTTTTTCATCTAAAGCTTTAACTGCAAAATATGTTACGCCTGAGCCGCTAATATCTTTGCCACCATCAAAACCATATTCATGAGGGTTTAAATGGGGAAAATCAATTTCAACATTAGATTCAATTTGATGATGATCCACTACAATTATTTTTTTGTTTTTAAAAAAGTTTTTAATTAAGCTTAAATAACCGCTTCCTATTTCAGAAAAAATTGTTGCATCGCCTTTTATTTTCGAAATTTTAAGAAGAATATTCTCGTTTAATTGTTCAACAACTCTTAAATGAAAAAAAGCTTTAAGCCTAATTAACGCTTTACAAATTATTCCTCCAGAAGCTAAACCGTCAGCATCAAAATGCGTCACAACAATAAATTTTGAATTTTTAGACGCTTCCTCCTTTATGAAGCTGCTGATTTCCTCCGCTTTTTTAAGAAAATTATTAAAGTTTTGATCATTCATAATTTTTAAGCCACAGATGCAACGCTAGGTTTATATTTCCAATCAGCTGGAAGAATACCTTTTTCCTTATAATACTCGCTTAAACGATGAATTTTAGATTCAATAAGCGCTAAAGCTCTTTTATTGCTATAATCCTTCCTATACTTTTCTAAATGCTTCCTTGTTTGCTCAGCTTTTTTCAAAAGATTTTCAAGATCCTCCGGAAGCTTTAGAGAAAGATTATTCTCCTTCAAAATTTGAGTAACGGTTTTTCCAGTAATAGATTTAACTAATGGAATTCCATATTGATCTCTAAGAATAAGCCCTATAAAGCTTGGAGAATAACCTTCTTTACCAAGCTTTACAACTAAGGATTCAACTTCTTCAGGTGTAGCTTTACACCATGATGGAGGTTTACGGCTTATAGGCCTATTTGAGTCGGATTTACCTTTTTTTCTAGAGTAGAGTCTTGCCAATAGCTTTCCCCCATTTCACCTTTTATTAACGGTTAAATTCCTCCTTATAATTTTTTATATACCATTTCGCAAATTTAACCATTGCTTTTCCTCTATGCGAGTATAAACTTTTCTCTTCAATAGGCATTTCTCCAAAAGTTTTTTTGGGGCATTCATCAGGAATAAATATTGGGTCAAACCCAAAACCAAAGCGGCCACGCTCCTTTAAAGCTATTTTTCCTTTAGCTGCTCCAACAAAGCATTTTTGAATATTTGATGAGCAAAAAAACACGGCTGCCTTAAAAACGCTTTCCCTATTTTGCTTGTTTTCCATAAGCTTTAAGATTCCTTTATTTCCTATGGTTTTAAAAACATAAGCTGAATATGGGCCTGGAAAACCATTAAGAGCTTTAATGCTTAAAGCTGAATCTTCAGTTATTAAAGGGGTTTTAACCTCTTTAAAAAGCTCTAAAGCTGAATGCTTAGCGATTTCCTCAATGCTATCAGATTGAAGCTCCAGCTTTTTTTTATTAAGCATCTCAACTTCAATCCCATATTTGCTTAGAACAGCTTTAGCCTCCTCAAGCTTGCCTTTATTTGAGGTTGCAAATAAAACCTTCAAAAGTTTAAAAACCTCTTTTAAGCTAATGCAAACTCTATTTTATAAGCCTAATGTTAAACTTGCTTCCTGAAGCGTTTTTAAAGCAACTTCAAAAAACTTTTCTTTAGGCACTCCTATTTCTTCGCATATTAATATGCGTTCTCTGCTTGAGCCTCTAGCAAAATCTTTATCTTTAAACTTTTTTCTTAAAGTTTCAACTTTAACATCCTTAAGTTTTTTGGAAGGCATAACTAAAGCGCAAGCAATTATTAAGCCTGAAATAGCATCAGCTGCAACTAAAGCTTTTTCCATTTTAGATTCAGGTTTAACGCCGGTATGCTCATAATTATGAGCTTTAATAGCTTTCAAAACTTTCTCATCAACCTTTCCCTTTAAAAGTTTTTCAGCTTCAACACCATGTTCGCTAGGGTTAATGGAAGTTTTCTCAAAATCTATATCATGCAAAAGCCCTGTTAAGCCCCAAGTTTCATCATCTTCAGAAAGAAATTTAGCTAAGCCCCTCATAATCGCTTCAACAGCAATCATATGCTTAATTAAATTCTCATTTTTAACGTTTACCCTAATTAATTCTAAGGCTTCATTTCTATCCATAATCCTTACCAACCAAAAGATTTTTAGTTTATTAAATGTTTTTCGTAATTAACACTTATTAACAGTTAACATAAACTTAAAAGTTTTAATTTCTAAAGTCTAAAAAATAAGATTTTTAAATGATTAATCTTATTTTTTAACCTAAGCTTCAAAAGGGCAGATGGTTTAGCTCGAGAGTTGAAATAATGCTTTTAAGGTTGCTTTTGTCTCTTCCATCAAGAGAAATGCTATCATAAAATTTAATGAAAAAAGAGGAATGAAAAATGGATCTATCAATTATAGTTACTTTAATAACTATGTTAAGCGCTTTAGGTTTTTCAATGGTTGCTAAAGATTATTTAGCTTCATTTTTGGGCGGATTATTTATTAGAAGAGTTAAAAATATAAAGCCTGGTATTAGAATTAAAATGTTGGTTGACCCATCTATTAAAGGCGATGTTGTTAAGGTTGGTTGGTTAAGAACAACTCTCATGGAGGTAGGCGATGGAGAAAGGTTACCAAGCATTAGAACAGGCAGGATAGTGCTTATTCCAAACTATATGCTTATGAATACGCCTGTTTTGGTTTATGGCGAGGAGGTTATGGATGAAGTTATAGCTTATGTTGAAGGAGATTATCCTAATCCTGAAAAAGTGATTCAATGCATGAAGGAAGCTATGGAGGAGGAAAACGTTAAGGTTAAGGAGGTTAACTTATATCAAAAAGAGGATAAACTTGTAATTTATGGTATATATGAATCAAAGCCTGATTGCATGACTGATCTTAGAAGCGAAATATTAAAGCGTTTCCTTAAAAAATTTAATGCTCTTAAGACTGTTTAGGTTCAACAATTAATATTGGTCCTTCCTTATCAACCACTAAAGCTTTCGAACCTGCTTTAATAAAGCTTTTAGACTTAGCTCGCCAATACTCTCCTTTATACGTTACGAAGCCTATTTTTTCGGGGTTTAAATCTTCTATTACATCAACGGTTTCGCCTATAATTTCTCCTATAAGCGGTTTTCTTTGCTTAGCCTTTAAAACTTTATAAACTGAAAAAATCATGAATCCTCCTGCAAAAATTGTGAAAAGCAACGCCGCAGCCATAAAGCTTTGATACCAACTAGGTGATATTAACCATTCGCTGCTTTTAAATGGAATTAAAAGCAAGCTGCCAATAATCAGGCATATTAATCCAGCGCCTCCAAAAACCCCAAATCCAGGCGTATGAGTTTCAACAAGCATTAAGGCTAATCCTAAACCTATCAAAATTAAAGATGCTAAGTTAACATTAAACCCTAAACCTATTAAACCAAGAATTAAAGCTATTGTTCCAGCTAATTCAGCTCCATATCCTGGGCTTGCTAAACCAAAAATTAAACCATAAAGTCCTAACGTAAAAAGAATATATGCGATAAGAGGATTTGAAACAACTGATAAAAATGAAACTTTAATGCTTGGAGAAAACTCAATTAAAGTTATATTTTCAGTTTCCAAAACTGTTAAGCCTTTAATGGTTTTAACAGTTTTGCCGTTTAAAAACTTTAAAAGCTCGTTTACATCTGGGATTATCGCATCTATAACTTTAAATTTTAAAGCTTCCTCAGCATTTAAATTTAGGTTTTTTCTAACAAAATGTTCAGCTGCAGTTTCGTTTCTATTATGCATTTTAGCTTCTTCAGCTATAAAAGCTGATAAGGCATTAATAATTTTTTCATCTTCTATAGGGGTTGAACCTTCAAAAGGCGAGTATGAAACAGGTTGAGCTGAGCCAACAATTGTATAAGGCGCCATAACAGCTATATGAGAAGCCATTAAAATAAATGCTCCTGCAGACCAAGCTTTGCTTCCTTCAGGATAAACATAAACAATCCATGGAATTTCAGATCTTTCCATGAGTTCAATTATTTTTATTGTTGCATCTAATTGCCCGCCTGGTGTATTAAGCAGAACAATTATTGCTTGAGCTTTAATATTTAAACTATAATCGTAAGCTTCTTGAATAAACTCTTTAGTGGCGGGGGTTATTGCATCTTCAACTTTAATAACTATGATTTGATTTATATTACTGCATGAAGCTAAACTTAATTGAAGCAAAATGATTAATGGAAAAATTATAACGATAAATGCCTTTTTCACTTAGTTTCTTTCTCCTGTAAAGCCTTAACCATAGCTGCCAACTTGCCTATATCGGTTGCTTCTGTAGTTGTTGTAACAACAACTAGATTTTTCTCTCTAGCAATTTCAGTTAAGGTTTGAAGTTCTCTTAACCTTAATGCTAATGGGCTTTCCATATACCGTTTAGCTGCAGCAGCAATTTTTTCAGCAGCTATATATTCGCCTTCAGCCACAATTATTCTAGATCTTTTTTCTCTTTCAGCTTCAGCTTGTTTAGCTATGGCTCTAAGCATAGTTTCAGGCATGCTTACATCTTTTATGGCTACAGCAACAACTTTTATTCCCCAAGGATCAGTGTAAGTATCCAATATTTCGCCAATCTTTTTGCTTAACTCTTCTCTTTTAGTTAATAACTCGTCAAGCTCCACCTGCCCTAAAACATCTCTAAGAGTTGTTTGAGCTAATAAATTGGTTGCCCTAAAGTAATCTTCAACTTGAACCACAGCCTTAGCTGGATCAAAAACCCTATAGTAAACAGCTGCATCAACATCAACGCTAACGTTATCTTTAGTTATCACTCTCTGCTTTGGAATATCAAAAGCTACAACTCTAAGATCGATCTTGATAAACTTATCAACTATAGGAATTATAAAGAAGAGCCCCGGCCCTTTAGCTCCAACTAATCTTCCAAGCCTAAAAATTACGCCTCTTTCATATTCCCTAACCACCTTAATTGCTGAAGATAAAATTGAAACTAATATTATAAAGGCGATGAAAGCTAAAAAAATATCAATTAACCCTAACCCTATTTGAAAGAAAAAACTCCACAAAGTTTTATTCACCAACCAATCTATTAACTAACGCCTTAAAAATTTAAATTTTGTGTTTTTAACAAGTTTTATAGGAATTTAAACCATTTCCATTCCTAATATACATTATTTTAACTTTTTAATTCTCTTAGGCTCTTATTGCTTTACCTTCTATAAGCATTTTAATGCGAATGGATTGCTTTTATCCATCATCATTTTTAACTCTTCATAACTGTAACCTAAAACTTTCACTTTTGCCAGATTTAAACTCAATAAACCTATTCTATCAAGCAAAGAAACATTAGGAAGATCATCGTTCCATTGCTCATTTATATCTTTAGCAATTTAGATTTTCTAAGGATTGAAGAAGCTAACGTTTCGTTTTTATGAGCCTCCAATTAAAAAAATCAACAAACATTATTAACATTATGTTCACGAACCTTCTTTTTTATGTATTTAGCCATTTCTCCAAAGAAAATGATTAAAAAATTAGGGAATATTTAAATTCAAAGCTCAGTTGGGTTTTCAAGTAAATGTTTTATTTCCTGAAGGAATTTTGCAGCTGGAACACCATCAACTACCCTATGATCAAAAACCAGGGTTAAAGCTGCTGTTGGCTTGATTAATATTTGATCATTTATGGCTATAGGTTTTTTCTCTATTTTTCCAACTCCTAAAATTCCTGTTTGAGGAGGATTAATTATTGGAATAAATACTTCCACATCGTAAGCTCCTAAATTTGTAATTGTAAATGTTCCGCCTGTAAGCTCATCAATTGATAATTTACGTTGAAAAGCTTTATTTGTAAGCTCTTTAATCGCATTTGAAATTTCAGTTATAGATTTTTTATTTGCATTTTTAATAACTGGTGTAACTAATCCATCTTCAGTATGAATTGCTAAAGCTATATTTATATCTTCAAAAATTTTAATTTCCTCTTTATCTAGAGTTGAGTTGAATATTGGGTGAGCTTCTAAAGCTTTAGCTGTAGCTTTAACTATAAAGGCTGTTAAAGAAATTTCGCCTAAGGAAGATTTAATTTCTTCTCTATATTTAATAAGGTTTTCCAAGTTAACTGATGTAATTATTGTTGTTGAAGCTGCTTCATGAAGACTGTAAACCAATCTTTCCGCTATGGTTTTTCTTGTTCTGGATAAGGGAATTGTTTTGGTTATGAGGATAGGTTTTAAGCCAGATATGGAAGCTTCAGCTAAGGCAGGCTTCAACTCTAAAGAAGATTTTTTAACTGCGTTTAAAACATCCTCTTTAGTTATTCTTCCGCCGGGTCCAGTTCCCTTAATTTCCTCTATGTTTATTCCATATTCTTCAGCTAATTTTTTAGCTAATGGACTGGCTTTAACGCGTTCAACAGTTTTTATGAGGGGTTTTTCGATTTTAGGTTTCTCAATCGTTTCAGCTTTAATTTCAGGTTTAACTTCCTTTTCAATTTCTTCTATTAATTCTTGAGGAATAGATTCGTCAGCCTCGCCAATTAGAGCTATAGGTTTTAAAACTTCAACTTCAGAACCTGCTTGATAAAGGATTTTTCTTAAAAATCCATTTGCAGGAGCTTCAACTTCAAAAACTGTTTTTTCCCCTTCAATAATAACCATTGGTTCTCCTTTATTTACAGGTTCCCCCTCCCTCTTCAACCATTTAATTATTCTTCCAGTTTTCATAGCTGGATCAAATCTTGGAATTACAATTTTATGCAATTTTAACTCAACCTTTTTTCTTTTTAACCTTTTATAAGAGCGTTTATAGCTTGAATCAATTTATCTTTATTAGGCATATATGCTATTTCAAGTTGAGGAGAAAAGGGAATAGGTATATCTGGCGAAGCTACTCTAATTATTGGAGCATCAAGATAATCAAAAGCATTTTCAATTATTGAAGCTGCTATTTCAGCTCCCACCCCGCCTGTTTTATGGTCATCCTCAGCAATTACAACTCTTCCTGTTTTTTTAACAGAATTCATTATTGTTTCTATGTCCAATGGTTGAATTGTTCTTGGGTCTATTACTTCAACGCTTAAACCTTTTTCTTCAAGGATTTTAGCTGCAGCTAAAGCTTCATGAACCATTCTTGAAATAGCCACAACAGTAACATCATTTCCCTCTTTTTTTACATCAGCTTTTCCAAAAGGTATAGAATAATCTTCTTCTGGAACAGGCCCTTTAACTCTATAGAGAAGGCTGCATTCAATATAAAGCACCGGGTTCTCTTCTTTTAAAGCTTGATTAAGCAAGCCTTTAGCGTCATATGGGGTTGATGGAAGCGCTACTTTTAAACCTGGAACTTGAAGAAGCCAAGCTGGAATAAACTGTGAATGCTGCGCTCCATGAGCTCTTCCAAGGCTATATTGGGTTCTAACAATTATTGGAACTTTAAGTTTTCCTCCGCTCATAAACCTTATTTTAGCAGCTTGATTAGCTAACTGCTCTAAACAAATAGGGATAAAATCCATATACATTATTTCGGCTATTGGTTTAAAACCCATTAAAGCTGCGCCTATAGCCGCTCCAACAATAGCTGCTTCAGATATTGGGGTATCTCTAACTCTTTCAGGACCAAACTCTTCAAGAAAGCCGTTAGTAATTTTAAAGGCTCCGCCATAAGCGCCTATATCTTCACCTATAAGAAAAACCTTAGGGTTTTTAATTAACGCGTTTCTTAAAGCTTCTCTTATGGCTTCAGCATAAGTTAATTCTCTCAAGGTTTTCTTTTCCCTCCCTCTTTTTATGCTGTTAGGCATAAACATAATTTTTTAATTCTTCAAATGGAAGAATGGGGCTTTTTTGAGCGAAATCCACAGCCTCCTCTAATTCACGTTTTATTTCATTCTCTAAGGCTTGAATATCAGATTCAGATGAAACATTAATCTCAATAAGATTTTTCTTAAAGTTGATGATTGGGTCTTTTTTAAGCCAAGCTTCAACCTCTTCTTTTTGTCTATACTTAGCTTGATCATAAATTCCATGACCCTTAAGCCTATAAGTTTTGCATTCAAGAAGTGTTGGGCCTTCACCTTTTCTAGCTTTTTCAATAGCCTCTTTAGTTGCTAACCAAACAGCTACCGGATCGTTTCCATTAACAGTCACGCCTGATATACCATAACCTAAGGCTCTTTCAGCAAGATTTTTTAAGGCTACAGCCTTTTCAGCTTTCATTCCTATAGCATACATGTTGTTTTCGCAAACAAGTATTACAGGGAGTTTCCAGATAGCTGCAAGGTTTACACCTTCATGAAAAGCTCCAGTATTAACTGCGCCATCCCCAAAAAACGTTACTACAACCCTATCGGATTTTTCATATTTAAAAGCTAAAGCTACGCCTACAGCTATTGGGATTCCGCTTCCAACTATAGCTGAAGCGAAAAGGCTTCCTCTTTCAGGCGATATAGCAACATGCATTGAACCGCCTAAACCTTTGCATGTTCCTGAGGCTTTACCAAATAATTCAGCCATAACCTCTTTTATCGGTATACCCTTAGCTAATGCATGACCATGCCCTCTATGATTGCTTATTATTAAATCCCCATTTTCTAAAGCTGAACAAACTCCAACAGCTACAGCTTCTTCACCAAAATATAAATGCGCAGGCCCAGTTATTAAACCCTTCATTAAATAAAGCTCTTCAACCTTCTCTTCAAAAAACCTTATTTCCATCATTTTTTTAAGCATCCAAATAAGCTTATCTTTGCTTAAACCAAGCTTTAAATAATCTTTAGGTAAAATATTTATTTCCTTAATCATTTTTTTCTCCCTTTTTATATTTGCACTTGAAGTAAACAACAAATTATTTAGGGTTGAATAATATTAAAATTTTTCTGTAAAAAAAGATAACTCTGTTTTACTCATATTGTTTGAGTAAAACAAAAATAATTGAAGGGGAGAAAAGAGCTTTCAGTTATTTTTTATATTTGCTTTAAAACCTAGTCAACATTTTCATCTGCACAATAACTCAAGAAATTTTATAAAATTTTTAGAATCCAAATAAAACTTATATAATAGTGGATATAATTCAGGTTTAATTAGGTGTGAAAGTTATGAAGAAATTAATTAATGATCCTTTTAAAGTAACTGTAGAGTGCATTGAAGGATACGTTAAAGCTTATCCCGACCTTATTAAACCAATTGGAACACATGTGGTTGTTAGAGGAGAGGCTCCAATAAAAGATAAAGTGGCTGTTGTTATTGGCGGTGGGAGCGGTCATGAACCATTATTTCTTGGATGGGTTGGTTACGGTATGGCTGATGCAGCAGTTTTAGGTGAAGTTTTTGCTGCGCCCCCACCTCAGTTTATTGTAGAGGCTACAAAAGCGGTAAATGGTGGAAAAGGTGTTGTATACATATATGGAAATTATGCTGGAGACAGAATGAATTTTGATATAGCTGCGGAAATGATGGAGGGGGAGGGTGTAAAGGTGGAAAGTATTAGAGTTTGGGATGATGTAGCATCAGCTCCACCAGAAAGAATTCAAGAAAGAAGAGGGTTAGCTGGAGATTTATTTGTTATTAAAATTGCTGGAGCAAAAGCTGAGGAAAAAGCCTCTTTAGTTGATGTTAAAAGAGTTGCTGAGAAGGCGAGAGATAATTGCAGAACTTATGCTGTAGGGCTTTCACCACCAACTATTCCTGCGAGTGGTAAACCAACGTTCACCTTAGGAGAAGATGAAATGTACTTAGGAATCGGTGCGCATGGAGAGAAAGGAGTTAAAATAATAAAGATGCTTTCAGCAGACGAGACGGCTGAAATTTTAGTTAATGAGTTAATTAAAGAGTTAAATTTAAAAGAGGGAGATGAAGTTAACGTTATAATAAATGGCTATGGTTCAACTACGTTAATGGAATTGTATATTGTAAATCGCAAAGTTCACCAAATTCTGAGCGGATTGGGAATCGCAATTCATAGAACAGAGGTAGGCAACTTTCTCACCTCTCAAGAAATGGCGGGTTGCTCAATAAGTTTACTAAAATTAGATGGAGAATTAAAAATGCTATATGATGCTCCGGCATATACACCAACATATAGATTATGTTCAATACACAGGTGAAACTATTTGAGGAAAACATTAGATTATAATTCTTTGAGAAGTTTCCTTCTTAATTTTTCAAATGCAATTATGGAAAAGAAAGATTATCTTACCGAGCTTGATGCTGCATGTGGAGATGGAGATTTTGGAGTAAATATGTACCTCGGGTTTAAGCGTGTTTATGAATCTATCGAAAAACTAAACGGCAATGATGTTGGAAATCTTTTTGAGATTGTTGGAAAAACAATTTTATCTTCAGTTGGAGGTGCTTCTGGACCTGTGTTTGGCATACTTTTTATTGAAGCGGGAAAAGCGGTTAAAGGGAAAAATGAAGTGACTCTGGATGAGTTAGCAACGATGTTTAAGAATGCCCTGGAAAAGATTCGATTGAGAGGAGGAGCAAAAGTTGGAGATAAAACATTAATTGATGCGCTTGAACCTGCTGTAAACGCCTTAATAACGGCATCGCATAAAAAGGAGGATATATATACAGCTTTAAAAATAGCTGCGGAGTCGGCTAGGGTTGGCTCTGAATCTACTAAGAATCTAGTAGCGAAACAAGGAAAAGCACGGTATTTAGGGGAACAAAGCATAGGGCATTTAGATCCAGGAGCAGAAGTTATAAGAATCTTATTTGAAGAGTTACTTGTAACTTATCAATCATTTTGTTTAAAGAATAACTAGAGGCTTTCTTTTTTCTTGAGTGAATTTCCAAGGAGTTATGTGACTGAGTTTTGAAATTATTTTTTCTAAAGAATATAAAACACGTGAGTTGAAAATAAATGTCTTATTTGCTTGGTGTAGATTCTGGAACAAGCGCATGTAAAATTATTTTATTTAGCTTAGATGGAAAACTCCTTCATACATCTATTAAAGAGCATAAAATTTATTATCCTGAGCCTACATGGGCTGAACAAAATCCTGATGAATGGTGGTTTGCTACTATTAAAGGTTTAAAAGAAATTACAAAGCACGTGAACCCTCAAGATATTTGTGGAGTTGGAGTGGATTCTCAAAGAGAGGCAGTAGTATTGCTTGATAAAAATGGAAAAAGCATTATGAATAGCATAATTTGGCTAGATCGAAGGACGTTACCCCAAGTAGAAAGTATTAAGCAAAAGCTTGCGCAAGAAGACGTTATTTTTAAAACAGGTCTTCATATTGATTATTTTTATTCAGCATCAAAATTAATGTGGATAAAAGAAGAAAAACCTGATTTATTTTCAAAGGTTCAGAAAATACTATTTCCTAAGGATTACATAATTTATAAGTTGACAGGAGAAGCTACTACAGATTATTCAATGGCTTCGCGAACAATGCTTTTTAACATAAATAAGCTTGCTTGGGATGAAGAAATTTGTGAAACTTTGGAGATCCCCTTGCATATTCTTCCTTTAATTAAAGGTTCTTGGGAAGTTGTGGGAGAAGTTACATTTGAAAGCGCTAAAATTACTGGATTAAAACCTGGAACCCCTATTGTGGCGGGAGGGGGCGATAGACCATGCGAAGCTTTAGGTGCAGGAGTGATTAAACAAGGTAAAGTTAACATTGGAACAGGAACAGGTACTATGATTACCACTCCGCTTAATAAACCTAAACCCGATACGACAGGGAGAATTGACTGTTGTTGTCATGTTGCTCCAAACATGTGGGAGTATGAATTAGTTATCATTGCGACTGGAGCTTCTCTTAAATGGTTTAAAGAGAATTTTGTAAGTTCAGATAATAGAGGAAATTCAACAAAAAATATATATGATCATTTACTTGAACTTGCATCAAATGTTCCATTAGGAAGTGAAGGGTTATTTTATTATCCATATCCTATGGGAGCTAAAGCTCCAAAATTTAATGATTTAGCTAAAGCTGTCTTTTTTGGTTTTACATTAAGCCATTCTAAAGCCCATTTTATAAGAGCAATAATTGAAGGGGTAGCATTTCAATACGCTGAAACGTTAGAGCTATTAGCTGAATTAGGTATTAAACCTACTGAAGCTTCAATAGTGGGAGGAGAAGCTAAAAGCGATCTATGGAATCAAATAAAAGCTGATGTTACAGGTTTGAAGCTATTTGTTCCAGATGTGATGAATGCAGCTGCATTAGGTGCAGCAATACTTGCAGGCGTTGGAGGAGGCATATATAGAAGCGTGGAGGAGGGAGTGAATCAAGCAGTAAGATTCAGAAAAGTCTACATTCCAAACGAGAAGAACCATTACGCTTATCGCACAATTTTAGAAAAGTATAAAAAAATATATGAATTTTTAGCGGAAGGATATAAAGTAGTTTAAAAAAACCTGAGTTTATTTGCATTTAATACGCAGGTGGACTCCACATAGGTTTTAATAAATTAGCTTCAACCAGTTTAAGAGCATATTCATATATCTTTTTCCATTTTTCGTAACATTTCATGTAAAAACGATGGTTTTCATCATTTGGTGTATATATAGTTTCCCACTTTATTATTTCTTTAATTGCATCGTCTATATTCTTGTACATTCCTATTCCAACAGCCGCGCAAATTGCTGCTCCAAGCGATGTTGTTTCTTTAACTATTGGAACTTTCACCTTCATTCCAAACACATCAGCGAGAATTTGAGGCCATAACCTTCCCTTTGAAGCCCCACCAGCAAATATCATCTCTTCTGGAGTATAGTCTAACAATTCTTCTATTATCTCTAAATGACCATATGAAACGTAAGCAGCACTTTCTTCTATAGCTCTTATGCATTCCTTTCTTCCAGAGGTGTGAGGAGATAAAATATCGAATTGAACAAACATTGGAGATGCGTGAACCCATCTTTTTGCATTCATAACATTTGAAAAGATTGCAAAAATTCCATTTGCTCCTAAAGGTGCTTTTTTTGCTTCTTCTTCCATTATAACGTATGGATCCACCCCCTTTTCTTTTGCTTCTTTTATTTCTAATTCACAGAAGGCATCTCTAAACCATCGCATTGTTAATCCGCAATAAAAGCCAACGCCTTCAATCATCCATTCTCCAGGTATTACATGACATAATGTTCTTAACCTTATATGGGGGTCAATGACAGGTTTATCCATAACAGCGGTTTGTTGCCAAAAAGTACCGCCAATAGTAGCCATATCTAATGGCTTTATGGCTCCAAGACCTAAAAGAGCTAGTTGTGTATCTGCACCTCCAATCACCACAGGAGTTCCTTCTTTTAAACCAGTTTCCTCAGTGGCTTTCTTGCTTACTTCACCAACAACAGATCCTGACTCATAAACTTCAGGAAAAATATCCTTTGGAATTTCGCAAAGTTCAATTAATTCATTTGACCAAGTTCGTTTTGAAAGATCGAATAAACCTGAGCTAGATCCGATTGATGGATCGGTTGCAAATGTACCAGTTAATTTATAAATAATCCAGTCGCTGAGCATAGTTACATGGCGCATTTGTTTATAAATGTTTGGCATATATTTTTTAATCCATCTGAACCTTGGTGGTGATATAATAGATACCCAATCGCCCCCAATTTTATATATTTTTTCAGCAAGCCCTTCCTTAATCATTTCAGCTGCTTCTTCTTTAGCTCTTGCATCAGCATTTGGACAAGCCCAGATTTCACGTCCTTTCTCGTCATATAGAACCATCCCCTCTCGCATACTGCTTGCGCTAACAGCAACGATGTCTTTTGGTTTTATATTTGCTTTATTAATTGCTTCTCTTATGCTTTCGCATATTAAAATCCAGTTTTTCTGCGTATCAAAAACTTGTGATCCCGGGTACTGAGGGATATTTTGATGCGTCCACTCTCTACTAGCAATAGAGACTTGCTTACCATATCGAGTGAAAATAGCGCATCGGCAACTTCCAGTGCCGGCATCAAGTGAAACTAAATAATTGCCTATCATATAGAATCTCTCCTTTGTCCATATCGAGTTCTTTTAAATTCCTTTAGGTACTCAATCTCTTCATTAGTAAATTCACGCGGAGAAGAAACTAACATTGCCAGTAAGGTTATTTTAGCAACATCTTCAAGAACTATAGCTGCGTCTAATGCTTCTTCTAAAGTTTTACCAACAGAAACAACCCCATGCTTCCTTAAGAGAATAGCATTTGAATATTTAAGTGCTTCAACAATACTGTTTAATTCAGCTTGATTAGTAGTTCCTGGAAGAGAATAGTTTGTTACTAATGGTATTCTACCACCAAAGTAAAAAGCTTGTTCTGCTAAAATGCATGGGATTTCCATATTAGCAGCTGCAAAAGCTGAGGCAAAGGGTGAATGCGTATGAAGAACAGCCTCTAAATCTGGACGCATCATATGTATATGGGTATGCATCGGTGTTTCAACGGACGGCCGTAGATTTCCCTCAATAAGCTCTCCTTTTAGATTAACTATAATTAAGTTTTCTGGGCTAAGTTTTGCTTTACTAAAACCGCTTGGAGTTATTAAGATATAATCTGTCTCTGGTATTCTAGCACTTACCACACCAAATGTAGATACGACTAACCCGCTATCAAACATTTCTCGTGCAACATCAATAATCCTTTTGCTTAACTCGTTAATGAGTTTTCTATCTATTTTCTTTTCCTGCATTACCTATTTCCTCCATTTATAAATTTTATTTAGTTAATAAAATGAAAAAAGAATATTGAACAAAAAAATTAGTCTACCCGGCCTCTGGCTTCTACTTTCCATGTGGCTATTACTTCATCTCCTTTTACAACGTAAACTTTATCAAAAAGGTTTATCGCTGTCTCTGGGTAATATGGAATAAATTCTATTTTGTCACCAACTTTTAAGTCAATGGTCGGATCTTTAATTTTTAATAATCCATGTTCAACATGTAATGCATGAATTTCAATATCTTTCAGGTTTTTCGGTACCGGAAGACCGCCAAATGTTGAAAATGTTTTTGCTCCACCATCAATAATAGCTCTAGTTTTAGATGGGCGACTGATGACAGTGGTTAACACAGATACCGCAAATTTAAATGGAATACCCTCTATATTATGCATAGGACTCATGAAGATATAGTGTCCAGGTTGGATTTCATTTATTCCGGGGTATTCAGCTGCGATGTTGAAGCTTCCTGTTCCGCCTGCGCCAACTGTATTAACGTTGATGCCTGCTTTCTCAATTTCTTTTACGGAATCTATTAATTTTTTATAACATTTATGGCATTCCTTTATTCTTTCATCTAGTTTTGGAACAAAAGCAGCATGGCCTTCCCACCCTAGTACGCCTTCAAAGATTAATCCTTTTGATTTTGAGATTTTTTCCGCTAATTCTACGGCTGGTTTTCCAGGTTCGACACCGCATCTATTTAAGCCGACATTAATTTCTTCTATAACTT
>Ga0078972_1000782_pt1 | contig 130826 bp, 94 predicted proteins | sample YelNatPaOPGAMG01_FD_67568 | JGI IMG/M metagenome (GOLD analysis project Ga0078972, IMG submission 67568) | Hot spring thermophilic microbial communities from Obsidian Pool, Yellowstone National Park, USA - OP-RAMG-01 (SPADES assembly) (version 2) | ecosystem: Environmental > Aquatic > Thermal...
GTCAGGAGCCCGGAGAGGGTAGCTGTGGGAGCAAGGGTAGAAGTGACGGTTGAGGTATAGATATTATATGTCGGATCAAACGGAGCAAGAGGAGGGGCTAGGTAGCTGTAAGTCTGGGCAGGGAAGGGGCTGGCAAAGGGATAAGGGCTGCTGCCGGTAGCAAAAAGAGTGGCAAAGTTATACCCCCCTGCCGAGTAGGGATAACCCGGATTGGGATCGCTGAAGTATGCCGGCAATCCAGCCAGAGTCAGTAAAGAGAGTACAGGCTGAGGGCCAAAGCCATAGGGCGCTGTCCCTGGTGGATAGCCAAGCCCAAAGAGCGGCGGAAAGGGCCGCAGTGGAGGTATATAGGGCGGATAGACAGGGCCTGCGGTCCAATCAGAGAAAAAGGGGTAGCTCGATAGGGCTGAGAAGGGGAAGTACCAGCTTTGGCTGGCAGAAAGCTGGCTGGAAGAAGAGGCTGTCGCCTCCTTTTGTCCACCCTGCTGCTTTTGAGTTGTTTGCTGAGACAGGGCCGATGTTTTCCCCTTAACCTCAAGATAGCCACCTTCCGGCGGATAATGGAGGGTAACCTCTATACTGCTGTCATTCGAGTACCAGCCGTACTGATTCATGTTCGAGATCTCAGGATGGTCAAAGCTCATAACCTGAACGTTGATAGGAGCATTGGCATCCCCTGAAAAGAACTCTATTTTCCCCAGCTGGAAAGCTGTTCCTCGGATACCGATCTTCTCAATATGGTCATAGGTATCTCCACCTCGGGCAAGGATTCCCCCAAGGTCGAGAAGCTCAACCTCATGCCAGGCTCCATCGGTAATAGAGCGGCCAAGAGGAATTTCGATCAAATCGGCCTGATAGGAGGGTGAGCCCGCGCTAGTAGTAAAATTTACCCAGCGGCTTGCTCCTTTGCTCGTCCCAAGGCGCAGGGAAATGATCAGCGAATCCTGGCTCTTGATCGAAAGCCGAATATTCTCTTGTCGATAGACTCTGCCTTCTAGCTCCTTGAAGATATAGACTGACTTTGGGGAAGACTCGGCTGCTCCTGCTGCCCTGGTGGTCCCACACCCTATGGCCACTACTATTAGGGCGAGCAATAACCACCGCCATAACTGACCCCATAACCCTACTAACCACCGCACGGTTTTCTTTTTCATCCCCTTTATCTCCCGCCTTCTCTGTTCTCTTATCTTTTCTCGTACCTTTTAAATTGTACTTGTGGTTGAAGAGAGGAGACTTGACAAATCTGGCAAGGTGATCGTGGTCGATCCGGGTGTATAGGTGGTTATCGGTACGGTAATACCGGATAGCCCCGATATTCCCAGATTGCTCAACCCCAGGATTGAGGATAAACTCACCTGACTGGTCGAGGGGACAAGAGTCGGCAGCGAGATGGTATTGGTCGGCAGACTCGACAGGCTGCTCAATAGATCTGAGCTGCTAAGCTCTGTTCCCAGCAGAGAAGAAAAGCCTAACCCAAGCGGAGAGTTGAGGAAGCCGCCATAGAGGGAATAAGGATAGCCGTAGCTTGAGTAGGGAAGACCAAACCCTCCAAGACCGTAGCCAAGCCCATATAGTGGCGGTGGATAGAAATAGCCACCCAGCCCATAGCCAAATAAGCCTCCAAGGCCAAGAAGACCGTAGCCGAGGCCGAAGAGACCGCCGTAGCCAAGCCCAAACGGGCCGTACAAGAATGGAAATCCATAGCCGAGATAGTTATAATACCCTAGGCCGCCGTACCAGGCCGCTCCATAATAGTTGTCATAGTATCCTCCCAGGGCTGAGTAGGGAGAGTAGTAAGAGCTGCCCAGATCAGTAGGAGAGTAGACAACGGCATCCCCGGTCCGATTTTGACTGGAAGAGCCTTCTGAGTGGCTTTCACTCAGAGGACCTTGAGCCTGGAGATAACTGACTAGATTTTCATCATATTGGATGGTGAAATACTCAGGATCGGTTAACTCCCACCCTTGCCAGGTTTTTTTGTAGCTTGGTGGGGTAATATCTGGCAGACTGAAATTGTCGCTTCCATACCTATCCTTATCAAGAGGCTGGTATTTCTTTGATCCATCGCTGTCCGTATAGAATACGCTGACGTAGCGGACCCCAAAGTCGCTGCCGAGCAGGCTGATCTTCATGATATTGCGCAGGCTAAAGGGAGCATGGCCACTGATTAAGGCCTCCTCTTGCAGGGTCAAGCTTACATTCAATTCGATGGTGTTCCATTGTCCATTCTCTACAGACTCTCCCAGCCTGGCCTCAATCATACCTGTTTCCTGATCGTATTTTGGTGATCCACTGTAGGTCGACGAATAGGTAATCCAATATTCGCCTTCCGAGGTATAGACCTGCACACAAACCTTGAATGGCTGCGTAGTTTTTACCTTGAGAGCGATGGAATCATATACCTGGGGAGAGTTAGCCACACTGACCGTTTTAGTCATAGACACGATTTCCCTCGCCCCACTGCTGGCGTAAGCTAAATCCACAACCCCTGTCATCCTAAACCCTACTAAAATAACCCCGACAATAGCTACAAAAATACCGAATATCTTCTCCCCTAACCTCATGCTCTTTCTAACCTCTTCTTAAGATTCTACTCTGTTATTGATGAACGCCTTCCTAACCAACATCATGATAAAAATCAACATACTATTAATTTTGCAATTTCAGTGCCAAAACTGGGGGTATATATCTTTTTCTAACTGGGGATTATATACCTTTATCCTAAAATCTTACTTTACCCTAAGATGTTAAAAATATTTATTCACTTTTAGCAATAAGAGGCTATGAAAAATTTTGCACATTTATGCAACTTAGTGCAATATCTTCGGCCTTATTATCATCATCAGGCTTATTGCCTTCTTCACTATAACCTCATCTGCTGTCCTTTGAGGAGCTTTCCCTTTCAGCAGGGGGTAACAAGGCCACTAGGGATCATCATCGCCGTATCACCATGCGGGGCGTATCACCATGCAGGGCATATCACCATGCGGGGCGTATCACCACGCGGGCTTTTCCTCCGCGGGTATGGCCGCGGGCGCTGGTTTAGCTGCCCTATCTGAGTGTCAATCGCTTTTCCTCCGCGGGTAGGGCCGCGGGAGTGGTCCGGGCCCAGGGTTTTCTCCCTGATGGCTCTTTTCCTCCGCGGGTAGGGCTGGGGGAGGCGCATACACCTGCACAACTCTAGCATAAATTTTTCCCCTTAAGGGGTGTGCCCAAGGGGGAAGTTTCCGCCCCCTTGGGTTATGCGGTTTTGGCCGAAAAATTTCTGCTTGCGGCTTGAGGTTTTAGCTATTTGGCCTTACCCTTCACCGGAGCCTGTGGTGCAGCTACAGCAGGTGGTGTCTTGGCCGCGGTAGGCTCCCCAGTGCCGAAGGAGGTCTGCCCAGCGACTGATCCTGTGCTGGCCGCTGTAGTGCTTGCGGCGGATCCATCTTGAGGTTTCCCTTCGGCGTCTGAAGTTTTCCCTTCCCCTGTCGCCGCAGGATTTTCCGCTGTCGGCTGTTTGGTGCTGTTCGGATCTGCCTGAGGGGGTAGCTCTTTCAGCTCTTCGAAACTTTTATTTAGCCGATCGACATGGTATTGGGCAACCAGGTAAATAACATCTTTTTCCGCTTTTACATAGTACTGGTTCTGGTCGTTCTTCTTGCCGATGCTGATCTTTTTGTCTGTCCCATCGGTCAGAAAGACAGTAAGCTGGCGGGCTGGCGGATTCAGTTGATATTCGGCCAATTTATCCGGCTCTGCCCGGAGAAGATCAATGGCCCGAAGCCGAGACAGGGTATTGGCCATATCGTCGGCCAGATTCTTTTTAGCCCGTGCCTGCTGCTGATTGGGGTCGATAAGTTGCCAATTTTCCTTATCCTTTTTCAGGGTCAATTTTCTTCCCGCCTCGGCGATTTCGATCTTGGTGATTTCCTCTGGAGTAAATTTACAGATATTCAGATCGTACCAGTTTTTCGCCGTGCGACTGAAAGCCGACCGTAGATGATACCCTTCACACAGCAGGACCTCATTGGAGTCGGCCTTGCGGATGTAGGTGCTCATAAAGTCCGGGCCTGTCTTGCCGACGAAAAAATTAGCCAAATTCTTCTTTTTGGCGTCGCTAACCTTGACCTCGATGCCCTGATTGGGATCGACCTCATAGAGTTTTTGATTTTCAGGGTTTTGGGAGACTACATTATTCGCTTTCTTTAGCTCTGATATGGATTCTAAGGCTTTTTTAACCAATTCAGAATCAGCCGGAAATCCCTGCTCATTCTCAATCTTCCAATCCTGGCCGCTCTTGACCAGAGTAACCGGGGCCTCATCCTTGTTGCCTCGATTGTGGATATGGATCAGACTGGCCGCATCAATGGTAAAATCGGGGAACAGACTCAATGGCTGGATTGTTCCTCGGGGACGTTCCAGCAGATAGGCAATGAGGAGTAAAAAAACCAAAACGACAAAAAGAATCAGGGTTTTTTTGAATTTCATGCTCTCATCTCCTTCAAACTTAGTTATCGAGCCATGCGGTTTTTCGTTTATTGTTCAGCCAGGCTCTGGCTAATCCAAAGATAATGAGCATTATCGAAACCCCGAAGATGTTGATATACCTTATGGTGGTCCGCTGATGGGGCTCGGTGGGTTTCAAGGGATGCTCGGTATTTTCACGGGAGCGAATCCCAATTAGAGCATCGCCCATGGTCAGCCAGTCAACACTGTTTAGAAAGAAGCTCGCATTCTCGCCCGGTTGATAAAAACCATCGGTAACCATACGGGAGTTGCCTACGACCAGAATATGGGTCAGGGGGCTTTCCCTGATCGGAGACTCCTGAGCCTGGGACTGCATCTGCTCAGGTGTGGCCGCGGCTGTCTTTGGTGGAGCAGGCTTATTTTCAAAGAAGCTTTTAAACTTTCCACTTATCAGGACCGCCAGGGGAATGCTTTTCATTTCAGAGGGCATCTCAAATCTTTGACCAGGATCAAGGTTATAGCTTCCACTGGTGGTCCAACCATGAGTTGAGGTTTTGGCCAAAACGGTTCCTTCGGCCCCTAGGGTTTTGAGCCTGCCAGTCAGAAGCTCCAGGGAGCTGGTCCAGGGGAAGGTGATCGAGCCAAGCTTATTGACGATCGGGCTTTTCTGATCCAGGTTCTGAGCGATTGCTTTTGGCCAGAAGGGATAGGGGATGCGGAAGCTGAAAAATCCACGATTAAATCCTACTGTAGCACTGTAGCGATCCAGGGCCAGATCGTTGTTGACCTTAACACCGTAGTGAGTCAACATATCATCCAGGTTGTGCTTGACCTGCTGGGTCTGAAGCATGTTCTTTTTGTCGAGTTTTATCGTATCCACGAGGAAAATGGCTTTGCCCCCGCGCATAATGAATTGGTCGATTTCGTATTGAGCTCGCTCGCTGGTTTCCTCTGGCGCCATGACAATGAGGGTATTGACTGAGCTGGGGATTTTTTCCTCTTTCTTTAGATCCAGGATATTCACCGTATACTGCTTTTCAAGATCCTCTCTGACCCGCGTGGTCATGTCCTTGAAATCTTGCTCTGGGATGCTGGTTAAGAAAGCCACGGTTTTGGGCTCTTTCTGGGTAACCCGAATAATAGCACTGGTCAGATCGTACTCCAGGTTTCTGGTGTCCTGAATTACGGGGATGATTTCCTTTTTATCCTGGTAGAGAATCATCATTCCAAGATAAACATTGGTCAGTTGAGCCTGATCCTTCTGAAAAACATTCAGCTGGACCTTAGGTATGCCGATGAAATTCATTCGTTGCTCAAGACTTGGGTCTGAGGCAGGATCAATGAATTCGATCAAAAGCTTACCGTGACTGTAAGCCTTGTATTCATCCAGCATGTCCCGTACTTGGCTATCCAGGGTAGCCAATTGCGGAGGCAATTCTTTGGAAAAATACACCTTGATGTTAACTACGTCATTCAGTTTAGCCAGGGCATTTTGGGTGGATTTTGAGATGCTGTACATCTTTTCGGAAGTGAGATCGAAGCGTATGAAGCGGCGGTGTGAGATAAAGTTAATTGTCCCTAAAATCCCCAGCAGAATAAGGATAGTCAGAAAAAGATTGCTACTGTATTTTACTTTTCTTAATCCCATAGTTTTCTCCAGTTTTATCTCCATTTCCGGCTTTCGACGGATCGAATGTTAAGGAATAAGAAAAAGATAATGACTGAAATATAATAGATAAGATCGCGAGAGTCGATCACTCCTCGTCCAATACTCTCAAAATGGTACCCCAAGCCAAGGAAACTAAATATCGGAGCCAACCAGCTTGGCAGGGCGGTAAGCACAATCTGCTCGCCAATGATAAACAGGGCAAAGCAGGTAAAGATACTGACAATGAAGGCCACGATCTGATTTTCAGTCAGGCTGGAGATGAAAAGCCCGATTGACAGGTAGGCAGCTCCCATGAGAAGTGCTCCCAAATATCCTCCGATAATTGGTCCAATATCAGGCTTGTTCAGGTAAAAGAGAGTCAGCGGGAAGGGGAAGGTCAACAGTACGGTAATCGTTAGGAAGAGAAAGGCGGCCAGAAATTTGCCGATAACGATCTCATAGTCGTTGAGTGGAAAGGTCATGAGGAGCTCGATCGTTCCAAGCTTTTTCTCCTCTGCCCACATTCGCATGGTTACTGCCGGAACAAAGAAGAGGAATTCCCAGGGGAGGATGGAGAAAAAGGGTCTCATGGTGGCCTCTCCAATCAGGAAAAAGCCGCGGAAAAAAAGCCAGCCGCTGAAAACCAGAAAAGCGGTGATAAAGATATAAGCAATCGGAGAGTTAAAGTAACTTCGAAATTCTTTTTTAAAGATGGCAAATATATTCCTCATAGCTAATTTTCCTCAGTGGTAAGTTGTTTAAAGACATCTTCCAGAGTAATTTGGGTTCTCATTAGTTCGGTCAGTGACCAATTATTGGCTACGACAAGCCTAAACAGGGCTTCTCGGACATCCACTCCCTGCTTGCTTTTGACCTCAAACCGATAACTCCCATTTTCTGAACCCAGAAGGCAGCAGCTTTGAACACCCTCCAGGGCATTCAACTGCTCCTGAATCTTATCCTGCGGCCCATTAATGGTTATGTAGACGATCTCTTCTCCTCCTTGAGCCTGAGCAGCAAGCTCTTCTGGCGTTCCGCTGCCGACGATTTTACCATCTTTAATGATAATGATCCGATTGCAGGTAGCCTGCACCTCGGGTAGTATATGGGAGCAGAGGATAACGGTTTTCTCTCGGCCAATCTCCTTGATCAGACTTCGGATCTCGATAATCTGGTTAGGGTCAAGGCCAGTGGTCGGCTCATCAAGGATAAGGACATCAGGGTTATGAATTAGGGTTTGAGCCAATCCTACCCTCTGCCGATATCCTTTGGACAGCTGTCCAATACTCTTGTTAAGTTCCTTGTCTAGCCCGCACAGATGAGCTATTTCCCGAATACGGGCTTTTATCTTAACCGGGGGAATTTTGCGAATTTCAGCCACGAATTTTAGGTAATCAATGACCCACATATCGTAGTACAGAGGGGTGTTTTCTGGAAGGTAGCCGATTTTTTCACGCACTTTGAGTGAATCCTCAATAGTATCTAGTCCATCCACCGTGGCCTTGCCTTCATCAGGAGGCATGTAACAGGTCAGAATCCTCATTGTAGTGCTTTTCCCAGCCCCGTTCGGCCCTAGAAATCCGAGGATTTCTCCCTTCTTGACCTCAAAAGAGATATTGTCAACAGCTAGAGTTGGACCATATCTCTTGGTAAGATTAGTTACAGTGATCATACCATCCTTTCCTTTCTCTTGGTAGTATAAAATAAGACTCTTGGTAGTATAGTAGTATAATAAGATAAGATAAATTAAAATGAAATTTTTTGAATATCTTTACTCTGAACCCAACCATTCAATCCATTTTTAATCGCAATCTGAAGCCAATCCCCCCTTTGCTGCTGAATTGAAAAGGTTGTCCCTTCATGTAGGGAAAAAAGAGTGGCTAGATTTTCTTCTGGACCACTTTTAACCTCAACCACCTTGGCTGTGATAACACCAATTTGGGCGACCTCAAGTTCCCAGATCCGATAAAAGAGCACCCCCGCGGCCAGGATGAAGATAGTCGCCAAGATGGCCAGGAGGCAAAGCAGTCTCTTTCTGACCGGATGTTCTTTTTTCCAGATAATCAGCATTCCAATAACTATCAGAATAAGGTAGATACTTGCCACAGCTACGGTCAGCTCATTTGGGCTCAAAAAGTTTATTGCTTTATCCACTAGGGAGAGCAACTCGGAGGGTTTTGATTCGATCTTATCAATGGTTAGGGAATGAGCATAAGCCAGGTTTTCCCTAATGTCCTCATCCCTAGGGAGAAGCCGTCTCGCCTTTTCATAGAAGAGAATGGCCCATCCAAGCTCTCCTTTTTTGAAATAAGTATTTCCCAGGTTATAGAAGATGGCGGCATCTTGATACCCTCTGTGAATAAGATCAAGATAGCTCCCGGCGGCCAAGTCATATTCTCCTCTTCGGTAATACTCATGAGCCTGCCGAAGCTGATCATTAATCTGCCGGAGCTGATCGCTGGTTGATGATGATGCTGCTCCCCCCCAGGCCAGCGATGGCCTGGTCCAGACGATCAGGCAAGGTTGAATGAAAAGAAGAAGAAAAAGAAAAACAAGAGCTTGAAACCAAAGGTTTTCTTTACTCATTTTTTCTCTCCGATAGCTTTTTCAAGGCTGAAGATGACCTCCTCGGCCTCGGTCAGCAGGTTCTTTCTGGCCTGTCCGTTACTGGTTGCCGGAGCAAAACGGGCATAATCGCATTCATCGAGGCAGTGCTGCAATCGGGTCAATACCTCTTCAGTAACTCCTAGGGCTGAAAGCTGCTCGATCATCTGCTGGCTGGTAAGCCCTGCGGCCTGAAGGTTGAGCTTGTCAGCCACATACTCGGTCAAAGACTTTGAAACCGCAGCATAAAACTCCTTCTCCTCACCTCTCTTGTCATGCCGGACTGCCTCGGCAAGCTTTTTCCTAGCTAGCCGTCCGGCCCGCCTAAGCCGTGCATAGCGCTGATCAGACTGGAATTTCCTCATCCGGCGATCCAGCAGGAAACAGACAATAAGCAAAAGGAGCGGAGCTGGCAGAAAGCTTAAGAATACTTTATTACGGAAGAGAAATAAACCTTTTTTTAAAGATTTGGCCTCAATTTCTTTAATATATCGGATATCCATCCGGCTTGGCCTGACCTCCTGTTTACTCCCCCTGAGCCCACCGCTGCTGCCGAAAGAAGAGCCAGAGCCTGCCGCCGCGGTTGCACTTTCCCCAGCCGCCGCCGGAGCAATTGATACCAAAATAGGATCAGTGCTTAGGGTATGGTATCGTCCATCCTCAGGGTTAAAGAAGGAAAAATGGAGCGATGGGATTTGCAGATTCCCCGCAAGGCGGGGAATCAGGAGAAAGTCGAAGCATTTTTCACCCCGCAGCTCGTTTTGCTTAATAAGATTTTGGGTAGTGGTAGTATCATATTTCTGGAAACCCTCAAGATGAGAAAGTTCAGGTTCCGGGAGGCCTTCGATGTAGCCGACCCCCTTGATTTTGACATTTAGGGTGATGGGCTCGTTCTGGATTCCTTTTGGAGTGTCTACCTGGGCCGAGAGGGTAAATTTCCCAACCGCACCGCTAAAGTTAGCTGGCTTTCCCTCCTCTGGCAGGGGAATGACCTCGATTGAGATCGGCTCTGTTTTCAGTCTTCGGGGAGGTGAGAAAAATCCTGTCTGATAAGTGAGGGTGGCTGGCCCGATGGTATATTTACCCGCTCTTATAGGAAATAGGGCTTTTTTGATTTCCTGAACCCGGTAGGGAAGCCCGTCAATTGTTTTGATTTCAGCCCTCTCCGGTGTATCCAGCTCTACCACCCAGAAGCCTTCCAGAGGCGATGGCTGGTAGGTAGGACTTTGCCACAAATCTATCCGGCGGAAGAAGCTGAAGGTTAAAATCACCTGCTCGCCTACGTAGACCTTGTGTTTGTTTACCGTTTGGGTAATAAAAATATTCCCCCTGGCTGGACGCTCCTCCTCTTCCTCAGCCCAAGGATCGGCTGGCCAGGGTGATGGAGGAGACAGTGGCCGTGAGGGCTGGCTTGGAGAAAATGGTGAGGATGGGGCTGGTGAGGACCGCCCCTGCGGAGCAGAGCGGGATACAACTACGCTGATCGGCTCGGTCTTATAAGTTTTCCCATCATGGGAAAGTTTGATCGCCCCAATTGTTAGCTTGCCAACGGTTTCGGGTCTTAAGATATATTTTATGGTTTTTGAGACGGAGATTTTTCCATTAATCCAGGAAAAATTTGACCCTTGATAGGAATTGACTATTGAAAAGCCCGAAAGATCGGGAAGCTCAGGATCAGGGAGAGAGCCAATGTTTGAGCCCTCAATGACTACAGACAAGGAGAGATGATCATCGAGGCTAAGTTCGGTCTTATCAACTGAAGCCTGAATTGAAACCGACTGAGCCTGGGCCGATCCTGCCGCGGTGGCCGCAAGAAGCAGAGAAAATAGAATGAGAAAGATCGCCTTAGCGGCATGAGGCGGCCACATAATTTTTATCAGCGTCTTGTTCTTAATCGGTTTTGTGCTCTTACCAGTCATATTCAACCTCACTCTGCCTCTCCGACTGCTGTCGCTGCTGCTGCATCAGCCAAAGTTGCCTGAGAGCGGCTTTCTCCCGCTCATTCAGGGGCTGCAAAATCATGAGAGCCTCTTTCTGGCTCATCCTGCCAGAAGAAGCACCCTCTTGCGCCTGCTTTTCAGCGTTCAGCCCACCACCTGGGGCCGAATCCTTCCCCTCTTGTGGCTGGGGCTGCGGCTGCTGGCTTTTATCCTGCCCCTGTAAATTTTCAGCCTGGTTTAGAGGCGATTGATTGTGGTTTAGAGGGGATTGGTTTTGGTCTTTCTGAGGTGATTGATTTGGGTCTTTCTGAGCCGATTTTTGGCCCCTATTATCCTGGCTGCCAGAAGCCGCCGTCGCCTGATCCGGCTGCTTCTGCTGGCCTTGCTCTTTATCATTTTGTTTTTGTTGGCCTTTTTGGCCCTGCTTCTCTTTTTGATTTTCCTGCTCCTTTTGCTCCGTTCGGTTTTTAGCCATCTCATTAAGTTTCTTCTTAGCCAGCTCTAGATTGAATTTGGCATCCTGATCATTTGGATCAAGGGTAAGGGCCTTTTGATACTGCTGGGCCGCGCTGGCAAAGTCATTTTGGCGGAATTTGCAATTTCCAAGATTATAGTGGGCTTTGGCCTGTATGAGGCGATCTTTCGACTCGCTTGCCTTACGGTATTCTTCCTCTGCCTGCTGGTATTTTTGCTGCTTGAATAAGATGTTGCCGATATTAAAGTGCAGCACCTCTGAGTCAGGATGATCGATCTGGGCATCGAGGTACTTCTGAAGTGCCTGCTCATACTTTCCCTGAGCATAGAGCTTATTCCCTTGGCTAGTTTTGTTGCTAAAAGGGTTTGTCCAGGCAAAAGAGGAGCTTGGGACAGTGGTAAAAAATAGAGCCAGCAGGCCGAAAGAAAGCAGCAATACTGCAAAGCTCTCCTTTGAGCCTCTGTGTTCTTTTAGTCTTGCTCTCTTTTTTATGATTGTTATAGCCATTTTTATGGCAGATGCCAGATGGTTATTCAAAACGGCCTCCCTTCTGGGCTTTCTTTTTGCGCTGATCCCCAAAGAAAAATTCCATGAGGAAAAGGCATAGGGCCGGAAATAAAAAATATCCGAACCGATCCTCGTACTGGAGATACTTTTTCGATTGGAGAGTTTTTTTCTCCATATTGGCTATCTCCTGATACACCTTGTCAAGTGCCATCTCAGCCCCAGATGCAGGATAATATTTTCCCCCGGTTATGGTGGCGATTTTTTCCAGGGTAGCCTCATCCAGCTTGGACATAATGATCCGCCCCGATTGATCCTTCTGATAGCCAAGATGGGCTCCATTTTGGTCTCTAATTGGGATAGGCTCACCGGTTTTTGATCCAATGCCGATGGTATAGATTTTGATTCCATCCTTGGCCGCCTCCCTAGCCGCTTCGATAGGCTGGCTGTTATGATCCTCTCCATCGGTCAGCAGGATAAGCACCTTATACTTTTGCTCCCCTTGGACAAAAGCCTTCCTGGCCGTTTGGATAGCCTGGCCGATAGCGGTTCCCCCGAGGGGAGCGGTTTGTGTGTCAATAATTTTCAGCAATGTTTTGGCGGCTGCATGGTCTAGGGTCAATGGGCATTGAATTAGACTGTCTCCAGCAAAGCAGAGCAGGCCAATTCGGTCTCCGCGTAATTTATCGATCAGGCTGGCGATCTCATGTTTGGCTCTCTCCAGCCGGCATGGTTTGATATCCTCAGCCAGCATGCTCTTTGAGGTATCGAGGCCGATCATAATATCAATCCCTTGGCGTTGAATAGTCAGCATTCTAGCTCCCCACTGAGGACGAGCCAGAGCCAAAATGAGAAACAATACCCCTGAGAGGAAAAGAATAAGCTTTCGGGCAGGCTTTTTTAGGCCAGAAGAGGAAGTTGAGAGCTTTTGCAGGATGAGCGGATTGCCAAATCGCTCTACAGCCTTTTGCCTCCTTCTGCCTGCCCAGGCAGAGAAAAGTGCCAGCAAGGGGATGAGAATCAAAAGATAGAGCCAGTTCGGATCAGCGAATTTCATGTTACGGTATCGTCCTGAATCTTGTATTCTCAAGGAGAAAGCTTGCGGTCATACAGAAGAGGGCCGCAGATACAAGATACTGAAACAATTCCCGATACTCCATATAATGCTTGACCTTTCTCTTTGTTTTTTCAAGCCGGTCAATCTGCTGATAAATTTTTTTTAGACTATCCCTATCTACCGCCCGAAAATACTTTCCCCCCGTAAGACGGGCTATTTCCTTCAAGGTTTCCTCATCCATTTGAGTCAGTATCAGCTGACCATCCGGGCCGACCAGATACCGCTTGCCATAGATAGGGTCATAGACTGGGATTGGCGCTCCTCCCTCCCGTCCGACCCCGACCGTATATACCTTAATACCCAGGGACTGAGCTATGCGGGCGGCAGTGAGGGGATCAATCTCGCCTCGGTTGTTTTGGCCATCGGTAAGTAAAATCACTACCTTGCTTTTGGCCTCCATGTCCTTGAGCCTATTGACGCTGGTGGCTAGGGCCATTCCGATCGCTGTCCCATCTTCCAACATGCCGATCTGGACATTCTCTAGTAGGCTTAGCAAGACACTGTAATCCGAAGTCAATGGGCATTGAGTAACGGCCTGCCCAGCAAAAATAACCATGCCGATACGGTCTGAATCCCGCCCCCTGATGAACTCGGAGACTACCTGTTTAGCCACATGCAGCCGATTTTTAGGTTTGAAATCCTCGGCCTGCATGGAGCCAGAAATATCAATGGTTAATATAATATCAATCCCTTCGGTGATCACATCACGATTCCTTTTTCCCCACTGTGGCCGGGCTAGGGCGATAATAATCAGGGCTATGGCCGCCGCCTTGAGGATAAATACTAAGTGCCGCCACCTGAGTGATCGTGATGGGCGAATCTGCTTCAGCAGGCTGATGTCTGAAAAGCGAAGGCTTGCCTTCCTTCGCTTTTTGCTCCGGTAGAAGAAAACCATGAGCGGAATGATAAGAAGCCAAAGCAGTTGATATCCATACAGAAAGCGCATAGTTATTTTATTTATAGTTACTTAAAGCTTCTACTGCCTACCGCGGCCTGTGGTGGATGTAAGGGCCCTCAGTCATTTCCTTGCCGGCATTGTCAGCAGGAATCTTGCTGCTTTCGATAACCGGCCTTGTCCGGTCAATGATCTCAACAGCCATTTGATAGCTTTGCTCTGTTTCTGTCATTTGAGGCCTATGCCTGGCAAATTTGACCAGATCGCATCTAGTCAGAAAATCTGAGATTAGCATCTGATCCTGAACATGGAGTGAAAGCTTTGAAAGCTCATCCAAAAGCTCTTCGGTCGTAGCCTCAAGAGTACTGATCTTATAGCGCCTGGCAAGGTAGATGCGGATAATCTCAGATATGCGAATATATAACTCCTTTATCTTCTCCTCGCTTTGGCTATTTTGGCTAAAATCATCCCACAGCTTTTTTAACTCAGCTAAAGCAACCTCATGAGCTGGCAGCAAGGGGATAGATTCACTCCTTGGCTTACTCTTGGGCGAAGTCTTCTTTTTTCGAAAGGCGATGATCCCTAAAAAGACAGTCAAGAGAATTAGGGCCAAGCCAACTGCTCCCCAAAGGAGCACCTTGCGGGAGGGAATCCAGTTTATTTTCATTTCAAGTGGTGGTTTGATATCCCTAATATCAATATCAGTATCAGCACTCTTTCCGAGATCAGCACTCTTTCCAGGGGCTGAAGGCTGTCCCTTTTGGCCTCCCTGGCTGTTCAAAGCCCTGATTCTGGCAGGGGGAGCAGCAGCTAGGGTGGACTGCTGGCAGGCTGCTGCCATCAGCATCCAGGCTAGGGCCATAGCGCTGAACACCACCAGAAGGTAATTTAGTGGAGGTGGTAAACTGACTGTAGGGGGGTAACCCGGTGATTCCTTCCTCATCGCTGTCTTTTCGCCCTCGTTCGGAAAAACTTATTCAGCTCATCCACATAGGGCCGGTCAGTCATTACTTCGATGGAGTCAAGGCTCAGGGAGCGAAAAAGTTTCTGTCGCTCTGCCCGGCGCTGATCACTAGCCTCAAGAAACATCTGCCGCAGCACCTGATCCGAGGTATCTATTAGGATGGTTTCTCCAGATTCAGCATCTTGTAGCTCGAGGAATCCGACATCTACAAGCTCCATCTCCCGTGGATCAGTTATGGCGATGGCGATCAGGTCATGTTTTTGAGCCGCAATCTCAAGAGCCTTGCGGTAATCTGAGCCCAAAAAGTCAGAAACAAGAAAGGCGACGCATCTTCGCCTAGCCACCTTATATAAGAATTCGAGCGCCGCACTCAGGTTAGTTTGCCTGCCCTGAGGCTGAAAATAAAGGAGCTCCCGTATCAGTCGCAAGACATGCTTTTTCCCTTTTTTCGGGGTAATAAACTTTTCGATCTTGTCGGAAAAAATGATCAGCCCTACCCGATCATTGTTTTTAATAGCTGAAAAAGCCAGCAAGGCGCAGATTTGAGCCGCTATCTCGCCTTTCATCTGCTGAGTGGTCCCGAATTCACCCGATGAGCTTGCATCCACCAGCAGCATCACCGTAAGCTCCCGCTCTTCCCGATACTGCTTGACATAAGGGTGTCCGGTCCTGGCGGTAACATTCCAGTCGATAGCCCTGATGTCATCTCCCATCTGGTATTCGCGCACCTCGGCAAAGTCGATCCCCCGGCCTTTAAAGACACTGTGGTATTCACCAGCCAAGAGGTCATTGACCAGGCGATTGGTGCGTATTTCGATCTGTTTGATTTTTTGAATGATTTCCCTGGGAAGCATAATTTTTTGGCTCAAGGAACTTCGATCTTATCAAAAATCCTGCGGATGATCTCCTCTGAGGTGATGTTTTCAGCCTCTGCCTCATAGGTAACAATGACCCGGTGACGCAGGACATCCAGGCCGAGAGCCTTGATGTCTTCGGGAGTAACATACCCTCGGCGGCGTAGGAACGCATGCGCTTTAGCTGCCCGAGTAAGATAGATGGTGGCTCGTGGTGATGCGCCGTACTCGATTAGGCCGTCAAAGTCAAGCCCAAACTGCCGCGGCTCACGGGTAGCAAAGACAATATCAATGATATAGTCTTTGATCTTGTCATCAACATAAACCTCATTAACCACAGCCCGAGCCCGAATAATATCCTCTGGTGAGATCACCTGGCAGATGGGAATATCCTCTCCCCCGGCCATCCGATCAAGGATCTGCCGCTCTTCCTTTCGGCTAGGATAGGTGAGGCGGACCTTGAGCATGAAGCGGTCTACCTGGGCCTCTGGCAGGGGATAAGTGCCCTCCTGCTCGATTGGGTTCTGGGTGGCTAGGACAAGAAAGGGATCCTCTAAGGGATAAGTTTGATCCCCAATGGTTACCTGCCGCTCCTGCATAGCTTCAAGGAGTGCGCTTTGCACCTTGGCTGGAGCGCGGTTTATTTCATCGGCTAGGATAATATTGGCAAAGATCGGCCCTTTTTTGGGGACGAAACTGCCATCTTTTTGGTTGTAGATCATGGTCCCGACAAGATCTGCCGGCAAAAGGTCAGGAGTAAACTGAATTCGCTGAAATTTGGTTTTGATAATTCGACAAATCGTTTTAATTGATAGAGTCTTGGCCAGGCCTGGCACACCTTCCAGAAGAATATGCCCATTGCAGAGCAGCCCAATGAGCATCCGCTCCAGCATAGGGCGCTGGCCAACAATCACCTTCTCGAGTTCCCGAAAGATCGCCTCAACGAAGGCACTCTCTTCCCGCACCTTTTCATTTATGCTGCGGATATCATAATCCACCACTCAAATCCTCCCTGAAAATCCACTGACCATGAAAAATACATGAAATAAATGAAAAAAAAATGACCATGAACTAAATGAAAAAAGTAAAAATAAATGAAAAAGGGACTTCACGGATTAGTTTAAATTACCATAACCCATTTGTCCCTTTTTTATTTGTACAGCAATAACAATCTGCGAATAATTCAAACCGAAAAAAACAGGTCTATTTATTTCTCCTTAAAACTACACTTTTGCAAAAATTTCTTAGCGCCTTGAAATCCTTGAAAGTTACCTCTAATAGCAAATCCAGTAAAATCAAGGCCTTAGAGAAAAAGTGCAAAAGCATAGAATTTATAACTATAAATTTATTATAACATAACTATGGGGCCGTATCCCTGCTTGCGCAAGCAGGGATACAGAAAATGCAAAAATTATAGTTATTTATTTCTCCTTAATAGCGGTGTAAAGTAAATGGTCCTCACGTTTGATAAGGAGGAGCAAGGTCTTCTTATTCTTTTTGGCTATCTTCTTGAATTCACTGACATTGGCCACTTTTTGTCGATTAACTTCTATAATTATGTCCCCACGGCGAATATTTGCCTTGTCTGCCGCACTGCCTGGAACAACATTAGTAACCAGAACACCGCTAGTTTCAGACAAATCAAAGTGGTCGGCCAGCTCTGGAGTAATATCCTGTAGAGTCATGCCCAATTCGGTTTCTACAGGCCCCTTGGCTACCGCGGCCTCACTGCTGAAGGTTCCGATTTCCACCTCTACTTCCTTCTTTTTCATATCGCGAATCAGCTCTAGCCGCACCTTGGTTCCTGGACGGGTAAGCCCAGCCATTCTGGATAGGTCAGTGTATTCATTGATCTCTTTTCCGTTAAATGAGATAATCACATCTCCTTGTTTGATTCCCGCCTTGTCCGCCGGACTTCCTTCCACGACCTCAGCTACCAGAGCCCCTCGGTTCTCTTTTAATCCGAAGGATTTGGCCAGATCAGGAGTAACCTTTTGAATCACCAAGCCAAGCCATCCTCTGGTGATCTTTCCCTTCTCTTTCAGCTCCGCCATGACCTCTTTGACCATATTGATCGGGATGGCAAACCCGATTCCCTGCCCTTCAGCCGTAATGGCCGTGTTGATGCCAACCACTTCTCCCCTGATATTGAGTAGTGGGCCACCACTATTGCCCGGATTGATAGACGCGTCAGTCTGAATAAAGGAATCATATGGCCCTTGCCCGATAGGTCTCCATTTGGCGCTTACAATTCCAGCAGTTACTGTGTGTTCCAAGCCGAAGGGATTTCCAATGGCTACAACCCATTCGCCAATTTCCAGCCGGTCAGAGTCTCCGAGCCTGACTACCGGCAGATCCTCCTTGGCCTCGATTTTCAGAAGAGCGATATCCATATCTTCATCAGAGCCGATGATCTTGGCTTCGTACTCGTTTTTACTGGTCAGGGTGATCTTGATATCCTCGGCATCCTTGACCACATGGTTGTTAGTTAAAATATAGCCATCCTTGCTGATGATAAAACCTGATCCCAGGCTTTTTCTCTTTAGGTCACCTTTTGGTATGCCAAAGAATTTATTGAAAAAGTCGTCACCAAAAAAGTCCCGAAAAGGGTCGTTCATTGGGGCGTGGAATTGAAAATTTTTGACTACCTGGGTGGAGCTGACATAAACGACTGCAGGATTTGCCTCCTTGGCGATCTTAACGAAGATATTGCCGGGAATGAAGGCCCCTTGGGATTCCACAGCAGCGGACGATTCCTTTGGTTTTGCATTGGTCTCTATTTGGACAGCAGTGCTGCTTCCCGTCCAGTTGAATTGCGAGGCGATCATGATCCCGATAAATACGGAAATGAGACACAATCCGAGAATTCCCGGTATAATAAACCTTTTTTTATTCATCGTCTTTTTTCTCCTCATATTAATTATGATAGAATAGCGAAAAATTATTATACTACACCTGACTTTGTTTATCAATATGTTTTTTTTGCTTCTTGACAACTCAATATCAAGATCTAGATTAGAGTTTATTCTGGCAAATAATTTTTAGTACAGTTCTAATAAAAAGGTCTTTATTGGATAAGCTATTCGTTGAGGATAATTTTAATGAGGATGATATTTAAATAATAATTCAAGAGGATAATAAGAGCATCATGCACCAGCCCCTCTTTGCCCCCTAGGCTTGAGGATGAGAGCCATGAGCCGCTCTTTAAGTTCGCGGCTAGATTCTTGGCCCTCAAGGCTTGAGGATGAGGGTTAGATAGAATCTCTCACACCCTCATCCTCAAAATCTTAAACCTTTAATGGCCTTATAGATTTATAAGGGTTATGATTTATTGATAAAGTCTAACAGCGGTGAGATTCTATTTGGCTGTTTGAGCCGCTGTAGAGCCTTTTCCTCGATTTGCCGAATTCTCTCCCTAGTAAGATGAAAGTATTTACCGATCTCTTCCAGGGTCTGCTCTTTATGGGTCCCGATGCCGTATCTCATCTCAATGATGGTTTTTTCCCGTTTGGTCAGGGTCTTGAGAACTTTTTGAATCTGCTCGATAAGATTAACGTCAAAAACCGTATCTATGGGAGAAGCGCTGTTTTTATCCTCGATGTAATCGACAATATTATAGTTTCCCAGCTCATCGATAGGGGTTTCAACAGAGATGGGATTTTTGATAATCCCGATTAACTCGTGTATTTTCTGGACGGAAACTCCCATATCGGCGGCAATTTCAGCTATAGTAGGCTCCTTTTTCATCTCCTGGGTTAATCTCTGGTGGCTTTTCATCATATTTTTTATGGCGTCAAGGGTGTGAACCGGAATTCGGATGGTTCGCCCCTTGTCAGCCAAAGCTCTGGTTATTGACTGACGAATCCACCAGATAGCATAGGTGCTGAATTTGCATCCCTTACGATAGTCGAATTTTTCTACGGCCTTCATCAATCCGATGTTGCCTTCCTGGACTAGATCGAGAAATGGAAGTCCGCTGTTGATATATTTTTTAGCTATACTGACTACCAGGCGCAGATTAGCTTTGATTAATAACTCCTTTGCCTCTTGGTCACCTTGGGCGATTCTCTTGGCAAGTTCAATTTCTTCATTTTTATCCAAAAGAGGTACTTTGCCGATCTCCTTGAGATAGACCCTCACCTGATTGTCAGTTTCTTCAAGAAGTACCGAATCCTCATCCTTAGCCTCTAGGTCCTCAAGGTCGCAGTCGTCCTCATGTCCATGCGAAGTATCACTCAAAGATTGTGAGCCGCGTTCGGATTCAAATTCAAGGCAGTCATCATCGATACAGTCAAGGTCTTCTTTAAAAAAGAAACCGTAAGAATTAAATGCTTCCATGGTAGCCTTCTCCTCTTCTACTACTTCTTTCTGAACCCCTTTTTATTCCTCATACCTTATTTTTTTGTAGGTGAACCAGATACGCTGGATCGCGGTCTGGTGGCAGAGGATCACCAAGAGCCAAAGCGTCGGCCTTAGATGATTCATAAGTGATCCGGCTGACAGAACCAATACTCTCTCTGGTCGTTCCATAAGACCCACATTGCAGGCCGGTATGATATTTTCCGCTCTCGCTTTGGTGTAACTTATCATCATAAACCCGGCTGTAGCTAAGATACTCAGGAGAACATACAAAAGTTGATTGGTCTGAGCAAAATACATGGTGATGCCGCCCATGATTATCAGATCAGAATATCGATCGACCGTTGAATCCCAAAACGCTCCGAATTTACTAACTTTATTTTTTGATCTGGAGTAGGCGCCATCGAGCAAATCAAAAAAACCAGTAACCAGAAGGAGAAACCCTGCAAGTCGAATTTTTCCTAAGCTAAAGACAATGCCGACCAAAAGGCTAAGAATCAGTCCCAGACTGGTTATTTGATTTGGAGAAATCCAGGGGGGAATTTTCTTGCCAAGCGGAAACAAGATCTTATCTGAGGAGGCTTTTAAGTATTTGGCCAGCATCCTGCTCTTTAACCCCTTCCTTATATACCTACCCTAACCCGTATTAACACCCTAACCCGTGTATTAGTCCGCTTTGATAATATTTTTAAATCTCAAAGTCAGATGGAGAACATCACCTTTTGGAGAACATCACCTGCCGCCGAGCCGAAGGCTATTCACCATCGCTCTTATATATCAGACACCATAAACCCTATATCAGAACAACCATAAACCCTCGACAAGGGGCTTAGCTCTTATTAGGGTTATGTCTCTTGAATGGTAGCTAATAATAAATAAGAGCGTTCACCATTAACCATCCTGATTAATTATTTGAGCTATCGCAAGATTTAAAAATTATCCTCATTATAACTCAAATTTTATAATTCGCAAGTTTGATCTCTCAATGTCCTCCATAAAAATGCACTTAGCTCTCCGAAGATAGAAAGTATGCAATATAATTGCCACCTTTGTTTTTAGGGCGGCAGATGAGGCAAAAATTTTTTTGATTCCGTGAGAGATTTTAAAAGGTAGTAGCAACAAATTTATTATATTTTTCAATATGTTATATTGATAACTTTTTGATTCAGGACAGGATTGAAAAAGGTCCTTTAGCCAGAGAAGATGAGGATAGGTGAAAAAAAGAATCAGTGTGAAAAATTTTGCTTAGTTAGTCCCCTTGTTTGCATTGTCAAGGTAAGAATTTTAAGGTATAGGGCAGGAACATAAAATTTTTTTCGTATCTTATTTTTTATGTCCTTATCTAATGGTTCTTTCGCTAAGTGCGTAACACAAGTTGCGCCGCGGATTAAATTACGCTATCAATTATAGGGGCAGACCTTGTGCCCGCTCCCAGCTTGCGCCCTTTGTTAGCGAAAACACTATAATAATAAAAGGACCATTTAATAATAAAGCCAAGAGCCCCTTTCCCAAGGGGCTCTTGGCCAGAAAATCAAAGAGCGGTTTTTCAAGCCGAAAAACAGCCTTTTTCTTAATACATTCCTCCGCCCATACCGCCACCGCCGGGCATAGATGGAGTTTTTTCCTCCTCCTTGATATCAGTAATCAAGGCCTCAGTGGTCAGCATCAGGCCAGCAATACTAGCCGCATTTTGCAGAGCGGTTCTGGTTACTTTGGTCGGATCAATGATGCCCGCTTCGATCAGGTCTTCGTATTTATTCGTCTCGGCATTGAATCCGAAGGCTCCTTCAGCTTCCTTGACTCTTTGAACGACAATCGAGCCTTCCATACCGGCGTTAGAAGCGATCTGGCGAATTGGCTCCTCTAAGGCTCTCTTGACGATGTTTGCTCCAACGAGCTCATCATCTTTCAGATCCAACTTATCAATAGCTGGAATGGCTCTTAGCAGAGCCACGCCGCCGCCGGGCACGATACCCTCTTCTACCGCCGCCCGAGTAGCATTCATGGCATCCTCGACCCTGGCCTTTTTCTCTTTCATTTCTGTTTCCGTAGCCGCACCCACCTTGATCACCGCTACCCCGCCTACCAGTTTGGCCAGTCTCTCTTGGAGTTTTTCGCGGTCATAATCAGAAGTGGTTTCCTCAATCTGGAGCTTGATTTGCTTGATTCGGCCTTCAAGATCAGAGGGTCTGCCAGCTCCTTCAACAATGGTGGTATTATCTTTATCTATGGTTACCTTCTTGGCCTGACCAAGGTCATCAATTCTGACGTTTTCAAGCTTGATTCCAAGGTCCTCGGAGATAACTTTACCACCAGTCAGGATGGCAATATCCTCCAGCATGGCTTTTCTCCGGTCACCAAAACCAGGGGCCTTGACCGCGGCTACACTTAAGGTTCCCCTGAGTTTATTGACTACCAGGGTAGCTAAGGCCTCTCCCTCGACATCTTCGGCTACGATCAGGAGGGGCTTGCCCATCTTGGCGATTTGCTCAAGGATAGGCAATAAGTCTTTCATATTGCTGATTTTTTTCTCATGCAGGAGAATGGCCGGATTTTCCAGAACAACCTCCATCCTCTCCGGATCAGTTACAAAGTAGGGGGACAGATATCCACGGTCAAACTGCATCCCCTCGACAAACTCCAGTGAGGTTTCCATGCCCTTTGCTTCCTCAACGGTAATAACGCCATCTTTGCCAACCTTATCCATGGCCTCGGCAATTAGATCGCCGATGGTCGAATCATTGTTGGCCGAGATGGTGCCTACCTGGGCGATTTCTTTCTTACTGCGAGTCTGCTTGCTCAAAGCCTTGATCGCGGCCACAGCAGCCTCGACCGACTTTTCAATCCCTCGCTTCAGGGCCATTGGGTTGGCTCCGGCAGTAACATTCTTAGCGCCCTCACGGTAGATAGCCTGGGCCAGAACAGTCGCTGTGGTGGTGCCGTCTCCAGCCACATCACTGGTTTTGGAGGCGACTTCCTTGACCATCTGAGCACCCATATTTTCAAATGGGTCCTCTAATTCGATCTCCTTGGCTACCGTAACTCCATCCTTGGTAATGGTAGGAGAGCCGAATTTTTTATCTAGAACTACATTCCGACCTCTGGGACCAAGGGTTACCTTGACCGCATCGGCCAGCTTGTTTACACCTCTCAGAATTGCACTTCGTGCCTCTTCATCATAAATAAGTTGCTTAGGCATTGATCTTCTCCTCCTGCATAGAGTAAGCGGTTTATATTAAAGATGATATAGTTACTCTTCAATGATTCCTAAGACATCATCCTCGCGCATGATGAGATATTCTTCGTCATCAATTTTGACTTCTGTGCCGGCATACTTGCCGAAAAGGATCCGCTGGCCGACTTTGACATCAAGAGGAATCTTGGTTCCATCATCTTTAATTTTGCCGCCGCCTACGGCGATAACCTTCCCCTCCATAGGCTTTTCCTTGGCTGTGTCGGGGATAATAATCCCGCCACGAACCTGCTCCCCAACCTCGACGCGCTTTACCAGGATTCTGTCATGCAATGGCTTTATGTTCATAGTATCAGGACTCCTTTCCGTTAAACAGCTTGTTTAAGTTCAATTTTTGATCCGCAAAGCCCTAGGAGAGCTGCGGTGATGATATATTATGATGATATATAAACGAGAACGGGGTCAACCCACCTCCTTCCTGTAACTTAAAGGAATAAAAATCAGATTATTAACATTTATCCCTTGACTTATTAGCACTCACCTTATGTGAGTGCTAATAATATAATGCTCTTCTAATCAAAAAACAAGGTGTAAAAAAGATGATAGAGAGCTTTTTATGACTATTTAGGCCGATTATCCGAATTTTTTATTTTCTTTCTGCTATTTTCTGATTTTTCATTTTGCTAACTTGCAATTATTATTACCGTAAATCTAAATCATCAAGCTGCTTTCTCAACCACTCCTCAATCTCCTCCTCTTCCCAATCAGATAGCCTTTCCTGGGAGACCTTCCTTTTCCGATAATAACCAAAGAGAAAAATCAGGCTGATGATAAACCATAAGGCCCCGGAGCTGGTCAAAATCGGCACCCAGGTATAGACCAGGCGAAGGTGTCTCTTCCAGCGAGCCTCAAGCTCATCAAGATTGACTCCAAGAGCCTGGCGCAAAGCCGAATCAAGCCCCTCTGCCTCTGCCCGCCGTAGCATAAGGTGAGCTGTGGTCCGCAAGCCATCCTCCCCATACTTATCAAGAATAAAGGTTATCATGCTGATGCTCTGGGCATAGGCGATCTGAAGCTGATCGGGATCAGTCGGAAAGGATTGGTCAAGCTGGCCAAAGGGGATGAAACGGCCCGTTAGGCAGATGCGGCTCAAAAGGAGCTGATAGTGCCAGCCCCATTCTTTGGCCTCGAGCATGCTTAAACCCTCATTGAACCACTGGGGAATTGGGGTGAGCGGGCTAGATGAGGATGCTCCGAGAATTATATGGGTAAGCTCATGACGGAACGTTTTTTCAAGATCAATGGCTCCGGCAGGGGCTGCTCGGGGTGACAGGAGCAGGATGCGGGACAGGTGCGGGTAGGCAAGTCCTATGGCCTGCTCGCTCACCTTGCACCGAGGCGATGGTTGAAGCTGGGTGAAGAGCTTTCGTGAATCAGCCAAATAGAGATCAATTTTCTGACTTGGGTGAAGATCAAGATGGTCAGCGATTGAAGCATAGGCTCGCTCGGCCAGTGAGGCTAGCTCTTTTGAAAAGTATTCATCCACAGGCAGATAGTGGATCACAAAGTGGGCAGTGGTGATTTTAAGCCAGCCGCAAGATGGGGAGTGGTTTTCTGAAAACGTATATTGAGAGACCTCATAAGCTGCCCCCTCAGGCTGGCAAGCTGCTCTTCTAGCCGCTATCCTAGCCTGAAAGCAGCCAGTGTCTGGCTGGCCCTGCCGCCAACACAACCTAGCTCCCCTTCCAGCAGCAGAGCATTCGATGACTGCGGCCAGGGCGATGATCAGTCCGAGGTAGGAGACTGCTGTGAATAATCTGAATAATCTGAAGATATCTTCAACCATGAGGGATATCCTGCCATGTTTTCAAAGACTTTCGCATAGGTTAAAAACCTGCACTCGACTCCATCCGTCTCAACCGTAATTGCTCCGTCACGATCGGTGCGGTAAATCAGACAGCCAAGCTTTTGATAGCGATCTACGATTTTCGGATGCGGAAATTGTTGCCGGCCATACCTTCGGCCTGAAAAGATAGCCACCTGAGGGGCTACCAGGTGCAGGAAAGGGAGAGAGCTTGAGGAGCGGCTTCCATGATGAGGCACTTTGATCAGCGTAGATCGCAGTCTATCCCCCAAGGGGAGAAGGTGCTTTTCTGCTCTTGCTTCTATATCGCCGGTAAAGAGAAAGCTTACCTGTCGCCAACACAGCTTGAGAACCAAAGATCGATTATTTTCTTCCCTGAAAGCTATCTTTGTATTTTTTATATTTTTCGGCAGATCGGGCAAATTACCAGCAGCCAGAATTTGAAAGAGCACACCATCTAGTTCAACCTCCTCTCCTTCGGTCATGATCCGAACGGGAATCTTTTTCCTTTGGATAATCTCTTCAAACAGACTGTATTCTCTGTTGTTCGATCGTTCTTTGGTTTTCCAGACCTGGCCCACGGAAAAGTGTTTCAGGATGAATAAAAGACCATTGAGATGATCCGGATGCGGGTGAGAGAGAATGACCAGGTCAAGATGAGCGGCTCTCTCATGCCAAAGATAAGGAGCGACTACCCGGCGGCCAAAATCAAATTCATAATGATTATAGCTTCCTCCCCCATCAATTAGAATGTATTTCCCGCCCGCTGTTTTGATGACACAGGCATCCCCCCGGCCGACATCAAGAAAGGTTGCGGTCAGCAGCTTATGAGCCGGGGCAGCGGGGGCTAGCGGCTTGTTGCCGACGAGGCGAAGCAGAATGAGGGGAATAAGGAAAGCGGCCAGCAGAAGCAGGAAAATCAGCAGGCAGGCTCTCTTTCGGACCGAGGCCATCTTGCCCCTTAGCAGATGGAGAAGGATGGCCAGGAGGATGAGGCCGCTGTAGATAGCCGCTATAGCCATTTTTGGGGGTGAGGGGAGATAGCAAAAGCCCCTGGTGCAGCTTGCGGCTGTCGTGCTGAGGCTGAGAATCAGGCGGGTCAAAAAGGCCGCAAGGCGCAAAAGGTATCTGCTTAGAGCTGGCCACAGGGGAAGCAGTATTAGGCCAGCAAATCCGGCATAGAGAGTTCCGCTGGCTAGCGGTATGGCCGCAAGATTAGTTAATATCCCGATTGGAGAGATCAGATTAAAGGCATAAGCAGTGAGCGGGCTAGTCATAATAAAAGCAACCAGGGAAAGAGTGAAGGAGAAAAACAGATACTCTGCCAGGTGTTTTAGGATTCGAGAAAGATGAGAGCCCAAGGAAGCAGGATATCTCAAAGAAGCAGGATATGATCGGTAGGCGGACAGATAATCAAAAGTAAAGATAATGCCGGCTGAAGCCAGAAAGGTCAACTGGAAATCCAGCCTAAATAGGGCCTCAGGCTGCCAGAGCAGAATAGCTAGAGCAGCCAGCCAAAGTGGCCGATAAAAGCTTTTTTTTCTTTCAACGAGCAGGGCAAGAAAGTATGCGCTGACCATAATAGCCGCCCGAATGGTAGGGGTTCTGCCTCCAGTCATTATGGTATAAAAAACAATCAGGACGATGGAGAGGAGGGCCGCCAGGCGAGACGGTCTGATTAGGCATGAGAGGGGCTCAAGCAGGCAGCTTGGCAGGGTGCGGAGAATGCCTGACAGAGTGAAGAATAGGGCCAGAGCAAGAGCGGTGAGATGGAAGCCTGAGATTGACACAAGGTGAATCGTTCCCGCCTCACTGAATAGCTCCATGATCCGGCCTGATACCTTGTGTCGCTCGCCTAAAAGCATGGCTTGCAGGAGGCTTGCCTCTGTTTTCGGGAGGCTGTGTTCGATCTGCTCTGAAGCCAGGGTGCGGAATCGGTAGAGGGTACGCAAGATGAGTTTTGACCATGGAATAATTTTTGCTTCTTTATAAAGAGAAAGCGTTCTGATGCTGCCTATGGCAAAGATCCCTCTTTGGGCAAGGTAGCTAGAGTAGGAAAATCCCCCCGGGTTTTTATAGTCCTGGGGAAGGCGAAGGTTTACGGTGGCTTGGACCGTGTCGTAAAATTGACACCTTGTCTTAGGATTTTGCCAGCTGAGTTGTACGATCCCGTGAGTCATAATATTTTGTCTGGGGAGAATAATTTTTTGTACCTCAAGCTGGAGACGGACCCTTTTTGAGAAATATTCAGGCGGCTCGATGATTCGGCCTAAGAGGATGACGGGAGGTGGGGTAGAATTTGGGTCGTTGGCTAAATAAGGGGCTAAATAATGCGTAAGGTGATAGGCAGGCAGGTCGTCTATCTGGTGAGACTTTATATGGAGCAGAATGCGGCCTGTGAGGATGATGAGGCTCACAATAAGAATGAAAACCGGAGCCGGCAGCAGGATGAGTGGATGAGGATGAGAGCGAGCTGATTTTAGCCGAGGGGAAAATAGCCCGCCAGATGTATTTATTTTTTTCATAAGGAAATGGACTCTTGATGCGCCAAATAAAGATGAAAAAGATGATAAACTTTATCCGCAGTGTTGTCTTCAGTAATATAAATAATTTTTTCTCTGATGGCAAGAGAGGATATGCCTCATTAGAGTATGCAATCGGATTCATAGTTATGTATTCAATTTCATTTTTAGATAATGTCTTGTTAAATAAGCCAATGCCAAAGGTGGCATTTAGAATATATGAAAGTATTTTCATATATTTTTCTTCAAAAATTAAGAGATTTGATCCTGCGATAAGGAAAGGTTTATTTATCAGTAAGGCTAAAGTGAGAGGTTTGACGGTGAAAAAGCCTTACAAAAAAAGCGGTTTGCTTATCTATGTTGGTGTGGCATAGATGTTGCAAAACATTTTTAAGAATATTACTGGCAATGTTCATGCTAATATAACAGGAAGAAAGTATAATTTGGTTTAAAATAAAGGTATCGAGGTTGATCCTCTTCTCAAAAATATTTTTGGTTATGCTAGGAGGTGATCGGATGATCGGTGAAAAAAAGATAAAGAAGGAGGTGAATACGGGCACGGGAATTTAACTGACTGTGAGAATTTACAGGGTGTTGTAATTTAGGCTAAAGAGCAAGCTTTCTGAAGGAAGGAGATTTTTTTGAAAGGAGTCATGGTTATGAATAAAAAAGGGTTTTGGAAAGTATTAATGGTAAGTTTGATTATGGCTACAGCGATCGGGTTGATGGCCAAAGGAGCAATGGCTCAGATACTCAACCAGCAAGTGCTGTTACCGGATGAATATGGAGCATTAGTTGGACCAGGAACGATTCTCCTGGATAACTTCCAGTACTGGAATCCCCCAAGAGATATGGGATGGGAGCCAATTGAGCCTCCTTACCCAGTCTGGGGTGCCGGCATTGGCTATGGCATGATGGAAACTGTAGTTGATTTTCAGGAAGGTAGCCGAGTGCTGGATGTCTATTGCCCAGCATCACTCTTCCTGCCAATGAATACCCCAAATTATATGCCGTATACCATCAGCAAGGAAGCTAAATTCCGCGCTGGAGCCCAGAAATTTGATGGCATTCCGGGTGCCTACAGTGAATTGCAGTTTAAGGTAAGAGCGCCCCTGGCTATCGAATTGTTCGATACCTTCAGATTCATCGTCAGAGTAAGAACGATTGATCGTAATGCTCTTACCAATGCTATTAACAATGGCACTATTACGGCTGAGGATCTGGCCAAGGGTACCATACGTGGTGAGGATATTCCTATCGGTGCTACCACTATCTGTAACACCCCTGTTCTTCCCTTTGGTGTTGTTGATATCGTTTTTGTGCCCAGAGAAACTCAGGTTGGTTGCACTTCAGAAGATCTTAGGACTCGCCTTCTCTCTGTAGAGTCACCGGCTCCGGAACAGAGCATCTTTGATCCTCAGGGACAGCAAATCCCCAACACTAGGGTTCCTCAGATTCAGGTTGCTCTTGGCCGGCAGTTCCAGGATGGTTCATGGCATGCAGTCATAGAAGACCTTAACCAGATCGTGCAGATGGTTTCAGCTTCAGTAGACACCCAGGGCCAACTCTCGGTATCCTTACTCTTTGAGGTTCTCGGCGTAACCGTAAGGGGTAATCAGTATCGGTTGGATGACATTATGTTCGTCAATCCGGGCGCTTCCATCGCTGATAATGCTGCTCCTTACCTGTTCAAGATCGGTCCTATATATGGACAGCTGTTCAATACTGGTCAGACCAGATTCGTCTTCGCTGAAGACGTTGATGACTACTGGCTACTCTCTTCTCAGGCTCTGAAGTTCAAAGCTGCCACCCTGCCCAAGGTAGCTGAGATGCTGCAGAAGAAGGGTGCTCTTAATGCCGTCATAGCCGCAGCTAATAATGACCTGCCCTTTGTCCAGGATGCGGAAGGCGATACGATGGCTGATGGTGCTGCTTTCGATCCGACAGCCGCTCGCTTAGTTGATGCTGCTGGCAATCCGGTTACCGCGGCCGCGTATCCGGCTCTTGATTTCAGATTCACCGTTGGTGATTCTCTTGGCCCAATTACCTCTATGGCTCGGCCAGTTCCGGTTCTTCCGGTAGCCGATATTAATGCTGATTATATACGGTCATTGCCAATGGCTATCCCGTCTTTTGGTGTACCTACCGGAATGTGGGTGATGAATAATGGCCAAGCTGATGCTAGCAACCCGATGTATGTGCTGGCTTGCGCTCTGGCAAACAGTGGATATCAAGCCTGGCCAAATATGAGAGTCCTGGCTCCCTCTACTGGCCAAGTGTTTGAAGACATGATCATCACTTGCCGAGTTGTTGACAGACTGGGCGTGGCTGATATGGAAACCTTCCCAGTCAGCGTGGTTAACTATCCAGTAACCAACCTGCCGCCAGTGATTGAGCAGCTCGAAGATCAGTTCTTCCAGGTAGGTACTCAGTCAGTCTATCAGATTACGGCTGTTGACCCGGATACCTTCACCAATAACCTGGCTAACCCCGGTGCTGGTGACCAGCTTGGTTTGACCTACAGGGCTACCCTGAACGGATTGCCAAGCTATCAGTATGGTCCCTGGATGGAACAGATCATCAATCCGACGACTGGTACCATTACTCTTACGCCTCAATTTGAGGGTGCTCTGACTTGCATTGTTACCGTTACCGATCCTCGCGGCCTGCAGGCTGTGGGTCATTTCACCATCTTCTGCGTGAACCCCGGAACCTGGCTCAATCATCCACCAGCAGTGCTGGAAATCATCGAATCCCCACAGATTGTTAGGGCTGGTCAGTTGTTCACCATCAGCGATCTGCGGATAATGGATCCCGATAGACAGGAGCTGTTCTACTCCTGCAACGTTGGTTCTGTGGGCAGGGACGGTGTCTACACCTTCCAGAGCGAGTTCCCAGGCGAGTACTTAGTCCAGATCACCGCTTACGACATCCTTGGTGGTGCGGTAACGCAACAGTTCGTACTGCAAGTACTGCCTTGGTGGTCTTATTAATAGGTGGTGTTGAAGCTGGTTGAGATATTGAGTCAAGGTACTTAATATCTCAATATCCAAGCGGGCGGCAGGAAGTCTCTGCCGCCCGCTTTGTTTTTCCTAACAGCCAAAAAAGCTGGGCTATAGCTAATTGCTCTTTTTTGGCTCTTTTTGGCAGATGCTCCCCAATTATATCCAATCCTAGTATGATCTTGGTATGATCTTGACCGGATCAACATAATAGAGGGGAGTTTCTCATTTACCACTTTCCGGGGTAAAAAAGAGGCTCGCTCTTTTATATATCAGACACCATTATATATTAGACACCATAAACTCTATATCAGAACAACCATAAACCCTCGAAGGGGCTTAGCTCTTATTAGGGTTATGTCTCTTGAATGGTAGCTATAAATAAGAGCGAAGAGGCTTTTTCGCTTGTATCTCCTGTTTTAAACTATCGTTTTTCCCTTGGGAACATTTGGTCTTTTTGGCCCCTTCCCTTGTCTAAAAATTAAAACTGTACTATACTAATCCTGAAAACCTTTGATCTGGCTGTTGGAAAGGTTATAAAAGGCGCATATAAGTCTACATATAAGTCTAATGGTTTTTTCGCTAAGTGCGTAACACAAGTGGGCAGAGGATCAATTACGCTATCAATTGTAGTATGAGGACCTTGTGCCCGCCTAGCTTGCGCACTTTATTAGCGAAAAGGCCACTAATTTTGAGGAGGAAAGAAAATTCATGATCAAGGCGATTCGAGGGGTAAAAGACATTCTCCCCTCTGAAGCAAGAGCCTGGCAATATGTGGAAGCAATCAGCAGGAAGCTGCTCGAAGACTATGGGTTCTCAGAGCTTCGAACTCCAATCTTTGAAGATACAGCCCTCTTTATCCGAAGCATTGGTGAGGAAACAGACATTGTCTCCAAGGAGATGTATACCTTTCCAGATCGTAAAGGCCATAGCCTGACCTTGCGGCCTGAGGGAACAGCTTCTGTTGTGCGGGCCTTTGTGGAACATAAGCTTTATGCTCAAGGGCCTTATCAGAAACTTTATTATCAGGGGCCGATGTTTCGCTATGAGCGACCACAGGCTGGACGTAGCCGGCAATTTCATCAGATTGGGGCTGAGGTCTTTGGCCTGGCTGAGCCGGATATTGATGCCGAGATGTTGATCCTGCTGAATGATCTGTTTTCAAAGCTTGGACTTGTCGATGTCAACATCCTCCTCAATTCAGTGGGCTGCCCTGAGAGGTGTCGTCCTCAGTATAAAAGGCTTTTGCAGGAATTTTTACGCCAGAATTTCGCCAGCCTCTGTCTTGATTGCCAGCAGCGGTGTGAGAAAAACCCCTTGCGGGTTATGGATTGCAAAAATGAGAGTTGTCAGAGTGTTCTCGCTCAGGCACCAGTCATTTTGGAGTATCTTTGTTCAGACTGTCTGCGGCATCATCAGGAGGTCGAGCGTCTGCTAAAAGTGGCTAATATTCCTTATCGGATAAACCATCGGCTGGTCCGAGGGCTTGACTATTATACTCGGACCGCCTTCGAGGTAACCGCAAGCGGCCTTGGAGCTCAGAATGCAATCGCTGGTGGTGGCCGATATGACCGGCTAGTTGAAGATTTCGGTGGGCCACCAACCCCGGCTATTGGTTTTGCCTTGGGAATGGAGCGGGTGATTTTAGCTCTTGCTGGGCAGGCAAGTATGCCAAAGCCTCGTCCTCTGATCTATCTGGCAGCTTTGGGGCAGGCAGCCAGGCAGGAGGCTTTCCTGTTGATCCGTACTTTACGGCAAAAGGGGTTGCGAGCGATTATGAATTACCAGGATCGCTCACTGAAGGCTCTGCTCAAACAAGCCGATCAGATGGGAGCAAGTCTGACCATTATCTTAGGAGAAAATGAGCTGGCCAGCCGCCGCTTACTGCTTCGAGATATGGTCCGCTCCACCCAGGAGGAAATAGCCTTGGATGGGGATAATATCGCCAGTGTGCTGGAGGCAAAAATTTTGGCATAAATAGCGATTTGAACCTTATGCCAGAGCGAATGCCAGATTGCATTTTAAAATTAATCAGTTAATTTTTATAAAATGTGTGAGTTAACATTCTGTAATATAAAGCTTTTCAGGTGTTCGCTTTGGATTCAGGTTGAAGCATATTGGAAAAAAATGTAAGAAAGCTTGTTATTATGGAGATTTCTCCTTGAGGAAACAAGGATGGGATTTTAGGCAAGGATATTTATACCTTTGCACTCTTTCTCTGACCCCTGATTTTACTGGGTTTGGTATGAAACTATGCTTTTGCACTTTTTCTCCGAATCCTTGATTTTAATGGATTGGCTATTAGAGATAATTTTCAAGGATTTCAAGGCGTTAAGAAATTTCTGCAAAAAAGTGTAGGTATGAAAGATAACTTTCAAGAATTTCAAGGCAGGGAGAGATTTTCCGCAAAAGTGTAGTTAAGGATGGGACTTTATTTATGGAAATTGAAGAAATCAAAGAAATAATTAGAGAGCAGCTACCTAGAATCATGCAGAGTGATGAAGAGGTAGCCCGATTTATCTTACGGCTTTCCTCGCAGTACTATGCTGGAAAACTCGAAACAGAAGATCGTTTTGACCGGATACTTAAAGAGCTTGAAAGAGATAGGGAAGAGCAGAGCCGAAGGTGGGACGAGCAGGTAAAGAAATGGGAGGAGAATGAGCGTCGATGGGAAGAGAACGCCAAGCGTTGGGAGGCTAATGAGCGGCGATGGGAAGAGAACGCCAAGCGCTGGGAGGCTAATGAGCGGCGTTGGGAGGAGAATTTTAAGCGATGGGAGGAGAATGACCGGCGCTGGGAGGAGAATTTTAAGCGATGGGAGGAGAATGACCGGCGTTGGGAAGAGAATTTTAAGCGCTGGGAAGAGAATGACCGCAAGTGGGAAGAGAATGCTTATCGCTGGGAGGCTAATGATCGGCGTTGGGAAGAGAATTTTAAGCGCTGGGAAGAGAATGATCGCAAGTGGGAGGAGAACGCCAAGCGATGGGAGGAGAATGACCGCCGCTGGAAGGAAAATTTTAAACGTTGGGAAGAGAATGACCGCAAGTGGGAGGAGCAGAACAAAAAGTGGTGGGAAAATCAGAAAAACATTGAGCGGCTGTATGAAGAGATCAAGGTGTTAAACCGCAAGCATGATCAGTCGATCGGAGCGCTTGGAGCCAGGTGGGGTCTTCAGACCGAAGCTTCGTTCCGCAACGCCCTGGCAGGGATTCTTCAGGATACTTTTAAGGTTAAAGTATTACATATTACCGAATTTGATGACCAGGGTGAGGTATTTGGTCGTCCAGATCAGGTTGAGTTTGATCTGATTATTAAAAATGGGCTCTTAATTATCTGTGAGATCAAATCCTCGATGAGCAAGCCGGATATGTACGCCTTTGAGCGAAAGACCAGGTTTTACGAAAAGCACCACCAATGCAAGGCTGACCGAAAGATAGTCATCTCGCCAATGGTAGATAATAAAGCAAAAAATCTGGCCGCTGAGCTCGGCATTGAGGTTTATTCCTACGCTGAGGATGTAGAAAGAATATAGGTTGATTTTGTAAATTGATTTTCCTTCATCAAGTTGACTTTTCGGAAGATCCTGTGTAAGGAAGCGGAAAATCCAATATCTTGATAAGCAGTGAAGTTACCTCTTTTTAAAAAAATTTTGGAGGATGAGGAAGGTATTATTTATGGATTACTTAGATGGATGGAAACGAACAGGGAGTTGTAATTCGCTCAACAAATCTCATGTGGGCCAGCAGGCTGTGTTAATGGGCTGGGTCCAGCGGCGAAGAGACCATGGGGGCGTGATCTTTATCGATTTGCGAGACCGAGAAGGGATAACTCAGGTGGTGTTCAACCCAGAGTATGCGCCGCAGAGCCATAAGAAGGCCCATGAAATCCGAAATGAATATGTTATTGCGGTCAAGGGGAAAGTTTGTCTGCGGCCTGAGGGGATGGCCAATCCTAATCTGGCTACGGGAGAGATTGAATTGATGGTTGAAGAGGTTAAAATCCTCAACCAGGCCAAGAATACCCCCTTTCAGATCGAAGACCAAATTGATACTGCTGAGGATGTGCGGCTGCGCTATCGATATCTCGATCTTCGTCGGCCTGTCTTGCAAAAAATTTTGATGTTGCGCCATCGGGTTTGTCAGCAGGTTCGCCGCTACCTTGACCAGCTGGGTTTTCTGGAAATAGAAACTCCGGTATTGACCAAGAGTACGCCGGAAGGCGCCCGTGATTATCTAGTTCCCAGTCGGCTTAATCCGCACAGTTTCTATGCTCTGCCACAATCCCCTCAGCTCTTTAAGCAGATTCTGATGGTTTCGGGCTACGATCGGTATTTTCAGATTGTAAAGTGCTTTCGTGATGAGGATCTTAGGGCAGATCGACAGCCAGAATTTACTCAGATCGATCTTGAGATGTCTTTTGTGGAGCGGGAGGATGTCATGCAGGTGGTTGAAGGGATGGTCAAGGAGATATTTCAGCGGGAAAAGCAGCTTACCTTCTCTAATCCCTTCCCTCGCATGACCTATCAGGAGGCTATGAGTCGCTATGGAGTTGATCGGCCAGATACCCGCTTTGGCCTTGAGCTGGTTGATATTACGGATTTGGTTCGAAATTCTCAGTTCAAGGTTTTTGCTGAAGCGATTCAAAAGGGCGGTCAGGTCAAGGGGATCAATGGTCAGGGGTGTGGAAGCCTCTCCCGCAGTGAAATTGATGATCTTGCCAAGGTGGTTCAGATCTATGGAGCCAAAGGGCTAGCCTGGATTAAAATCAATCCAGACGGGATTCAGTCTCCACTTAAAAAATTTCTCTCCGAGGAAGAAATAGCTAATATTAAAACGCGCATTAAGGCTAAAGTCGGTGATGTGATTTTCTTTGTGGCCGATGCTCCATCTGTTGTGGCTGCAAGCCTTGGGGCTCTTCGCCTTACCCTGGGTCAAAAACTTAACTTGATTGATCCTAACCGCTATGATTTTCTTTGGGTTACTGATTTCCCTCTCTTAGAATACGATAGCCAGGAGGGCCGTTATGTAGCTATGCACCATCCTTTCACCGCCCCAATGGTTGAAGATATCTCTCTGCTAGAGACCGACCCTCTAAAAGTAAGGGCTCAGGCCTATGACTTGGTCTTAAATGGCCAAGAAATCGGGGGGGGAAGCATCAGAATCCATACCAGGCAGATGCAGGCTAAGCTTTTTGACAAGCTTGGCATCGGTGAAGAGGAAGCTAGGCAGAAGTTTGGCTTTCTGATGGATGCCTTGGAATACGGGGCACCTCCTCATGGAGGGTTAGCCTTGGGATTGGATCGACTGATCATGATTTTGGCTGGTACGAGCTCAATCCGTGATGTTATTGCTTTTCCTAAGACTCAGAAGGCCACCTGTCTGATGACCAATGCACCGAGTGAGATAAGACCAGAGCAGTTGAAGGAGCTTCGGATCAAGCTGGATCACTCCTGATCATGATCTTGGCTGTGGTATAAGCTCATGATTTTGGCTGGTACGAGCTCAATCCGTGATGTTATTGCTTTTCCTAAGACTCAGAAGGCGACCTGTCTGATGACCAATGCACCGAGTGAGATAAGACCAGAGCAGTTGAAGGAGCTTCGGATCAAGCTGGATCACTCCTGATCATGATCTTGGTTAATAAACTGGGTAATAAAGTAATAAATTTTGAAAATCCGCAGATAATAGGTGTTAGGAATACTTTTGGGATAGGTTATTAGCGGTCCTTTTAGTGGTCCTCTCGCTAATAAAGTGCGCAATAAGGGCGGACACAAGGTCTGCCCCTACAATTAGCTTATCCGCCCCTACAATTGATAGTGCAATTGATTCGCTGCCCACTTGTGTTATGCATTTGGCGAGGAAACCAATTAGTGGTTTTCTCGCCAAGTACAGAATCACTAATTAAAGGCCAATCTTAAGTTTTGGTCTCGAGAGGTTATCGTTAAAGTATATTTACTTAGCAAAAGAACCACTTAGTCTACCTTGAGGATTTTACGCACCAGCAGCCCAAAGGAGATGGCCAGAATGGGAAGCATCAGCATCCAGTGGATGTTCCAGCCAAAGAAGATACACTTGAAGTACCTAGGCCGATAGCCTATGTCGATGCTATGAAGCCGAGCATTTTTGGGTAGTGCAGGTTCTGCAGCATTAACCAGTGGGGCCCAAAACCCTTCCCTGACGAGCTGTGAGCCAAAGGGGGCGGTGCTTTTGCCGATAACAATCTCTTTGGTATATATCTGGTCACAGAGCTTAAAGCCTACTTTAAATTTCCCCGCTCGGCTGGCTCTTAGCTGCCAGCTTACCTCATCCTCATCTCCAAGGTGCAGGGCAGGAGTGAGTGCCTCAAGCCCATCAGGGAGGATAAGCTCTGGCTCAGGCCGCCGGTCAGCATCTTTGGCATAGGTAACCTTAACATCGAAGGGCTCATCAGGCATGATCGGGGTATAACCGTAGCGTAGGTTTATTTGAGATAGGGTGATCAGGAATAGTAGAATAACGGGCACTGCTCCTTGAGTATTGTAGGCGATGTAGCGGAAATTGTTTTTCAGGATTTCCTTCTGAGCTTTCAAAATCTCTCGAAAGTCGTCTTTATAGATTCTAATTTCCAGAAAGTGAAGCTTGATTTGATTCTTTATAGCTTTGATTTTTTTTTGATTGGAGGCGTACTTGAAGATGATGACTACGATTGTCCCCATGACTAGGCAGATAGCAGCAAAGCCCCAGAAGGGTTCGTAATTTTGAAAGGGAAGAGTAACAATATCGAGGAAGCTTCCGATAAAATGCAAAACAGTTAGCATAATAGCCCTTTGATTTTTTCAGCAAGCTCTTAAACTTGTTGCTTGTTCTTTTAGGAAGTTGTATTAGGAAATATAACCTAACCCCTGTAATTTTTTCTTCAGCTCTTCCTGAGATTCACCAGATTCCGATTCTTCCTCCCGCATTTCCTTTTCTAACACGTGGCTTATGAATTCTTCTACCGAAGGATAGCCTTTGCGGCTAGCGTACTCTTGGGCTCTTTTTAGCAAGTCTTTGTCGATTTTTACCTTACTTCCAAACATAATCCTTACCTTTCTCCCTAGGGGGTTGTTTCACTGGTTTTGCTCTTTACATAAGTCTGAATTTCATATGCGATTTCAATGGCTTGGTTAATTTCTTCTTGAGAGGGCATGATATAGCTTTCTGGATATCTTATCTCAACAGCATAATCAGTAAGAGTATCCGCCCTTTCTTTAAGGTTTATCATCTCAGGGTCTTTTTCCTCTATGATGGCTATCAGGTTTCCTATTTCATGAGTTTTGGTAAATGCCAAATCGAGATAGACCATGTACCCTTTAAGATATTTTTCAACTGCTTGCTGGCAATGGAAGGCAATGATATCTAGTAATGGTTCCTTTGCCTTGAGCAGTGATTTAGCCGCTTGTAAATCGTGATCTGCCTTGGTAAGCCATTCTTTTACCAAGTCAGCTTTTTTTTTCATACAGCACCTTTCCTCGATCCATGATTGAGGTTATGAAGGCCTGTTTTACATTTTCCCACTCTCGGATCTCATCAACCGTATAGATTAATATATCCTTTGGAACCGAAACCTTACCCCATAAACACTTTCTAATCTCCCGTGCTCTTTTGTATCTTGGCTGATCATGCCTTTGAACCACTACCAGAATATCAAGGTCACTATCCTGGGTAGGTTGTCCATAGGCATAGGAGCCAAAAAGCACAATTTTCTCAGGAGATAACTTGTCGATAATGGTATTGACAATAAGGCTTATCTCCTTCTCGATATCTCTTCCTAGAGACTTGCTTTCTCCCACCTCATTCTCCCTGAAATCTCCCTAAAATAACCTGAGTTCGACATTTTGCTTAGTAATTTCCATCAAACTTATTGGTTTGTTCGCTAAGTAAATATACATTAACGATAACCTTTTAAAGCCAAAATATTAATATCTTGGCTTTAATTAGTGATTAAAGCACTTAGCGAAAGAGCCGCTTATCTTGAACTCAGATTAAAATATCACTCGTCGATTAAACCTGAATCTAGAACGAACACCTGAAAAGCTTTATATTTCAGAATGTTAACTCACCCATTTTGTGAAAGTTAACTGATTGATTTTAAAATGCAATCAAGCATTCGCTCTGGCCTAAGATTAAAATATCACTCGCCCGCTCATGCCGGGTTTTTTCCCCACCTTGAATTCATTCAAGATGGTAGGCGCAAGGTCAATGATAGCTGGATCTTTGACCTTAATTTTTTTATTAGCCAGCACAATACCTGGCACCAATTGTCCGGCAATGCAATGATCACCGCTCCACTTGGTGATATTGTCTCCGATGAGGTCTTGCGGCGCCTGTCCCAGGGCTGTCCACCAGGAGGCCCGATAGCCACGGCTGTAGCCGATGATAAGGTCTGGCGCGTTCTGACGATATTTTCCCTTGTAGGCCTTATCTGGCAAATCAACATAGCTTATGACCTGACGGCCATTTTTGGGATCCCGAAAGCTTAACAGTCCCTGCCGAATCTCTTCAACCAGAGCTGCTTTCTGGCTAGGATCAACGATTCCCTGACCTTCTCTCCCTTTGAGATTAATATAGAGGGCATTCAACCCCAGGGCATATGCTCGGGTGCGCTTCCAATCCACATTTTCAAAAAACTCGCCGCTCTCTCGCCGGTATTCATCAATAAAAGCTAGGTAGCCATGCTGATGCAGCCAGGTGTTTAGGTTAAAATATCGGCTATAGGTGGTAAAGCCATGATCTGAGAGAATAAGCAGGGTAGTGCCCGGATCCATCTGTTTCAAGGTTTCGCCTACAATCTGGTCCATTTTTTGATATAAGTCAGGGATAATATGACCATACTTTTTATTTTTCTCTTGGCTGTAGCCAGGAAATTCAGGGTCCATATAGCCGGTGAACATATGCTGAATTGTGTCAGTAGCTGAGAAGTAGCAAAATAGGAGACCGGTTTTTTGTTTTTTTAGGTTAGCAAGCTCAAGCCGATACATCCTAAGGCGTTCTTTCTGCGATACTTCGCTTTGGGCTAAAAATTCCTCCTCATTTAGTCTTCCTTCGTTTAGTGCCCAGGTATCTTCCGGTATCCCTACGGTATGGAATAGGCCAATCTGCTCGGCCAGCTCCTTGGAATATTCTGGTGGGCAGGAGATGGCAAATGGAGGCTGCCGCGGATCGACATTGATTGGACTTAAGTAGAGCTGAAATTCAGGCCGCACCTCTTTGAGGTAAAATCGGCCGATACCACAGGCCTTAGAAAAACTCATCTTAAATGTAAATGGGAGCCATTTTGACCACTCACCCTGTTTCAAAATTAGATCTTGATCGGCAAACTTAAGTCTAGCTATGGGGTTTTGGGGATCAAGCTTGATAGTTAACGGTATTTTAGATATCGGGCGGTCTTCCTTAAAGGTGTTGACCGGACCCTGGATTTCGGTTTCAATAATATTATTTTTAACCTCTACCTTATAAACCCTGCCCCCTTGCTCTGCTCCACCCTCGCCAGCCTTTGAGGTAAAGAATTGAAAGGTCCCATAGGTGCCGATAATATCAGGAGTCCCCATACCGCTCAAAGACTTGCCGCGATGTTGCACGGGCGGGAAATTTGAGGGAACCTGAAGGATGGTAGAGGGCACGGAAACCTCATCCAGATACTCCCAGAAGGTTTTGCCCTTGCGATAGAGCTTGGCCTCAACTTTAGAAATAGGCACAACCCATTTCAGTAGAGGGATTTTTACCTCCTTTTTTGGGGGGCAGATTTCGCCTATGGAAAGATAGGGCAGATAGGTATTGGGATCACGGGCGATAAAATCATAGATATTGGTGCCCCCAGGGTCCTGGCCGGTGATGAAGGTGGCCCAGGCCACCGGGCTCTGAGGCGGAATGGTAGTGGCTAAGGGTTTAAAGTCTCCAATCTCGGCCAGTTTTTTGAAGTTGGGAAGCATACCGGCGGCCATGTATTTTTGCATCAGCTGCGGATCCATGCCGTCAAATCCCAAAATAATCATTTTGGAGGCTGCCTCAGCTAAAGCGGTCCGAAATCCCAAACAACAGATGATGAGGATAAAGAATCCTCCTAGGATGAAGAATCCTACTCGGAGGAGAAATCCCGGCGATGGCAGGCCAGGGATAAGTAAGGTTTTTCTCTGCTTGTTAGCTATCGTAATCGTATTTTTCGTATTCCTTTCCATAATCTTTCCCTTGAATGACCATAATTCTTAATCAAAGAGCGGCTTTCCTTCCATAGATGGGGGAACATTCAGATTGAACTCCCGCAGGACAGTCGGCGCGATGTCAATCATACGGGCGGATGCCGCCTTGAGTTTGCGGTTGCAGAACAAAACCCCCGGAACGATCTTGGGATCGAGGCAGTGATCGCCGCTCCAGCTCTTGAGATTATCTTCAAATACTGTGCCATTGACCTTGCCCACTGCCGAGTCCCAGGAAATCCGATAACCTTCTGCATAGCCGACGATCAGATCAGGTCCCATATCAGTGTAGGGCCCCTGATATATCCGCTGGCAGTCATAGATCTGGTTTATGGCCACTACCCCTTTGGCCTCATCTTTCAGGCCGCTTAGTCTGGCTGAAAGCTCTCCCTTAAGCCGGTCGAATTCCGCCCCCGGTTGAACAATCCCTTGTGCTTCTCTCCCCTTGAGGTTAATGAAGATTCCCCCAAGCCCAAGAGCATAGGCCCGCGTTCTTGACCAATCAACCTGGGCAAACCACTCGCCGCTCTCTTTGGCTCCTTCCTTCAGGACAAGGTAATTATTTAGGTAAAGCCAGGAGTTTAAGCTGACACAGCGTCGGAAAGACTTAAACCCGTGATCAGATAACACGATCAGGAGCGTATGCTCATCGATTTTCCGGCGTAGCCGACCGAGCAACTCATCCATGTTTTTATATAATTCTTCAATGGTTTTTTCATAGCCAGGCTCCCCTCCGGCTCGGTGAGCGGGATGGTCCTTTTCCAGATACCGCCAGAACATATGCTGAATTCGATCTGTAGTATCAAAGACACAGGCACAGACCCCTCGGCGTACCTTGTCGAGCTCATGAAAGAACATCTGTTCCCGTTCGTGGTGATTCAAGTAGGTTTGATCAAGAAATCCTTGCTCATCCAGAATTCGCTCATTCAAAGCCCAGGTATCTTCTGCCAACCCCAGGGTAGCATAACTATTCATTACCTTAGCCAGATACATGGCGTAGACAAAGGGGTGTGAAATCGGCAGCACCGGATTTTCAGGATCAATATTGATCGGGGTAACATACATCTCAAAATCTGGGTTTGTTTCCAGAATCAGAAAGCGGCAAACACCATAAACCTTTTTCCTACCCACAGGAAAGGAAAGTCTGACCCAGGGGGAATACTCTCTTGGCTTGAGCAGAAATTTTTGGCCGCAAACCAAAAGCTGGGCACAATCACTATTTGTTTTGGGCAAAATCACCTCAAAGGGGATCTTGCTCTCTGGAGCACCCTTCTTGGATGGGTCCTCAGGGCCATAGAGGAAGGAGGAAATCTTTTCACCGCGGTTTACCACTTTGAAGCAGGTCCCACCGGTGCACTGTTGCAGCCGGCTGTCACGGCTGGTGTAGAAAGAAAAGGTTCCTTGCGTGCCCTTAAGGTCTGGAACACACATGGCTGATAGGAGCCGGCCGCTGAATTTTACCGGCGGAAAGGTTACCGGCACCCGAAGAATGGAGCTTGAGATACCGACATCTCCCAGAATCTCCCAAAAGGCCCGCCCTTTTTTGAGCGATTTGATTTTCGGCTTCTTAAGGCGGCCTGTGGGTTTTTGAATATCCACTGAAGATAAAATCGGCAGATAGGTCGAGCGATCGCGGGTGAAGAAGTCAAAAATAGCGTGCCTGGCCGGGGTCAGCCCAGTAGCAAAGCTGGACCAGGCTACCGGGGAGATAGCTGGGCAGGTGGTTTGGAGGCGGCTGTAGCTGCCCTCCTCTTTGAGTGCGGAAAAGTTGGGGAGAAGCCCCTGTTGCATGAATCTTTCCGTAAGGTCTGGATCCATCCCATCAAGACCCAGTATAACCACCCTTTTGGTTTTGCGATGAGAGTTTTGATCGAAATATTTTTGGTATTTTAGGCGATGCTTGATCGCTTGAATCAAAACCCGTATCGGCCAAAAGAGAATAATCAGCAGAGCAAGAAAAAATGTAGCCAGGAGAATGAAAAATGAACTAAAAAAAGCAATCCCCGCGCCAGGTCCAATATAGGCCGCCGCTTCCTTGGCCTGGACCAGCGAAAGCAAGACAGCAGCCACTGTCAGCCAGCGTGAAAAAATCTTTACCCTGTTTACCATTATCATATTGTTATAATGCACCATGCATGATGATACCTAGTTATCGCCACTTTACTTGTGTCTCTTATTTTCTGGTAAATACCAGAATATCTTCTGGTAAATACCAGAAAGTTTACCCTGTTTTTTGCCCCTGTCAACTGTTTCCTGGTAGGATTTTTTTTCTTTTAAGGAGAAGACAAGGGGAAAATCAGGTGGGAGGAGTCTGAAAAAAAAATCGAAAGTTATATCTCCATCTTTTTGGGAACGACCACGATTCCAGAGCTAGTAACCGTATATTTTTTAGCGTCCTCTTCCAGATTGTAGCCGATGACGGTATTGGGAGGAATGATGACCCCCTTGTCAATAATGGCATTTCGAATTCTAGAGTATCTGCCAACCTCAACCCCTTCCATCAGCACTGATTTATAGATATACGAGTAGCTATGGATGTAGACATTAGGCGATAGCACCGAATTTTGAACCCGGCCGCCGCTCAGGATGCATCCTTCTGAAATGAGCGAATCTACAGCCACCCCAAAGCGGGGCTCATGCCGTTCTCCATCACCGAATTCCTCTGCAAACACGGTCTTGGCTGGTGGGGCCTGGATATGGTGAGTTCGGATAGGCCAATCTCGGTCATAGAGATTAAACAGCGGATTTACGGACACAAGATCCATGTTGGCTTCCCAGTAGGCATCAATAGTTCCGACATCCCGCCAGTATTTGGCATGTTTTTTATTTTCATCCTTGAAGTTATAAGCTACAACATGATAGCTAGTAATAGACATGGGAATAATATTTTTGCCAAAGTCATGTTCTGAATCCCTCCAGGCATCCTCTTTTAGAACCTGCCGAAGCACATCGGTCGTAAACACGTATATCCCCATGGAAGCAAAGCAAAGGTTGGGATCATGGGGCAGCCGTTTAGGATTGCGTGGCTTTTCCTCAAAGCCGATGATCTTGTTGTTTTTGTCGATCTCGATGATCCCAAGTTGCAGGGCGGCCTGTGATGGTTCAACCTCGATAGCGGCTACGGTGATATCTGCTTTTTGGTCGATGTGATATTGAATCATTTCTGCATAGTTCATCTTATAGATATGATCGCCAGAGAGAATGAGAACATAGTCAGGATTTTCCTCATTGAGGGTATAGAGATTCTGAAATATGGCATTAGCTGTCCCCTGATACCAGTTTTCGTCGATTCTCATCTGCGGCGGGATTGAGATGATGAATTCTCCAAGTTCCGGGGAGAAGATATTCCAGCCTAGCCGAAGGTGGCGCTCGAGAGATTCATATTTATATTGGGGTAGGATATAGATGCGCCTAAGATTAGAATTGATGCAGTTACTTAGGACAATATCTATGATCCGATAGATACCCCCAAAGGGGACCGCAGGCTTGGCCCGATCTCTGGTCAGCGGATAAAGCCGCCTACCAGCACCTCCAGCCAGAATATAGGTTAAGACTTTCTTTAAATTCACCATCCTCTAACCACCTCATCTCTTAGCTCTAACACCCCATCTCTTAGAGACTATCCCAAAATCTCCACTTCAAGCGGCAAGATCATTTTGCTTGATAAGGGGGTGGGATAGGCTCTTTAATACTACAATAATCATACTATCTATAATACTACAATACTACAACGAGGACTTTCAGAGATTTACCAAAATGCCTCGCCAAAGCCAATAATCCACAAGCTATCTTATCCTCATGGATTCTGAGCGTTGGCAGGAATGACGAAATGACACAAAATGACACAGATAAGAAACGATAACGATATCTCGCTGTAATATTATTAACCACCAAGCGCTTGATTTTTTATAAAGCTGATTCTACCACAACCGTAAAATCTCCTGCAAGGGAAAATCTCTCTAGGCTAGCAATAAAGCATCCGCTGCGATCATTTTGCGAAGAGGAGGGAGGATGGGCCATAATGGGAACTTCGGCTGGTGTCCTGATTGAAATTTCTCTTCGAAAATAATTATCTTGAGCATTATAGGCAGTAATGAGGTAGAGATAGGCTGTATTGAGCTTGATCTGATAATCGCTATGGTTAATGGTTCGATCAGGGGATTCTACCGAAGTTTTGCTCAATGAAGTTTTGCTTAATACAGTATCAAAAGCAGAAGATGTTCCCTTGATTTTTCGCTCGATCTGATAATAGGTGATGATGTTGGGATCAACCTGAAAGGAGATTTCAACACAAGGGGCAGGGCTCCTCTTATACCGGACCTGGACCTCGGAGATGGGCAATTTGGGGGTCGTAACCTGGGCAATTTCCGATGAGGAGGTCCCGCTATTAGTAACAAATTTTACCTGATAGAGGTAAGTTTCCTCTCCATCTAAGGTAGGATCCGTATCTTCATAGACATTGCTGTCCTGGTAAGGAGAAGAAGGGGAGGCAATCTCAGGAGACTGGAAGATCAAGCTCTGATATTTCCCCTCGCGACCTCGCCAGATCTGGTATCGGCCCACTTCCCTGACCGGCTCCCAGCCAAGCCGAATCGCAAGATAGCCATCCTTTATGCCGGCAGTTGGGGAGCTTGCGGCAATCAGGGGCGCAGGTGGCAAATTCCCGCTGGGCAGCTCCTCAGCCTGAATGGTGTACCAGGCTTCATTGTGCGGAGAAAGGTTGATGGGAATAATGATCAGCTTTGAGTAATCAGAGCCTTCGCTGAAAGAAAAATCATAGGTGCCATGCTGATTCCCATCGAGGTTGATAAGCTGGGCAGTGCCAAATCCTGGTCTTGATTGCGGCAGGGAGCTATAGGAGCTAGCCGGAGTGGCCAAAAAAGCAAGATTAGCCTGGCTCGAGCCATTGATCCGAAGGCGGATAGCCGATCCTGAGGCGGGCTTTCTGCAGATCAAATACTGACAGCTCAGACAATCAAGATTATCCGTTATCGAGGATTTGGATTCTATCGAGAGGTCATATTGATGCCGGGGGATCGGATAGCTGATTCCCTCCTCGTAATTCTGCTGTAAGTTAGCCAGCTTAAAGAGGATAAATGCCTGATCAAAAGAGGTCCTCCCGCCGCTGAATTCCCCTATTGCCCAGTCGATAGCAGCCAGGATATCATATGAGGGAGGCTGAATCTGCTCAAATATGGTCAGGATAATCTTGCTTCCAAAGGTTTCGGAGAGAAATTTAGCCCAGATAACCCCGCCATATTCGTAGTCAAAGAAGAGATCATGGCTGGTCTTGGTCAGGCAGATATCAGGATAGTCAAACCATCCATAATCCCTTCCAGAATAAAGCGCCGTCCCCCATCTCTGCCGCCCGTCAGATAAGGCTAGATTCAGGATATCGTAGTACGGCTCCCCGCTATCCCATCGGCCATTATCATTGCTGTCCCCAAAAGGCCAGCCCAGGTAATTCAAATAGTCATCAACCTCATCATAGAGTTCATCTTCAATCCAGACCGCGGTATTTTCCTCCCACCACATGGTATCTACCGGTGATGTCGGCCACTGATCATAGCCCGCTTGGACTACATGAAAGAATTCATGCACTGCCGTAACCTTCATGGCTCCGGCCTCTTTCCCTTCACTATCCAGGTTTTCTCTGTCCCATTGGTAATCGTTACTGACTAAAATATAAGCCCCCCGATCATCAGCACTGGTGATTCCGTAAGCCGCGATATTGAGGATAAAGACCTCGGTTTTCTGGCTAGGTGGCTGGTAGCTAAGTGGTGTTTCTGTAAGATAGCTCCATGATTTTTCAAAATATTGGGCAAAATCGACTACAAAGGCAGGGATAGTCATCTGCTTTCCGTCCGAGCCCTCAACCGCATCTCCATAGCGATTATCTTCTGTGTAGTAGAGGCGAAAATGTTTGGTGTCATAACTCCATATACTAACATCCCTTCCATAGTAATAATCACCACCATACTCATAGCGCTCCATAGGATCGCCCGGGTCTGTCGGGCGGTGGAGGATAAATCGGTTTTCTGGAGTCAACAATTCTGGATGCCGCAAGGCCTGGCGTATTAGGGGGGTGGCACATTTTCTCCTGATGGGCAAAGGGGCAAGAGGGGAAAAAGAGCGCTGGACTTCTTGAGAGGGGGGGCGGAATAGGCTAGAAATCTCCTGGTTTAATCGCTCGGCAAAGTCTGAGGGAGGAGAGTGAGCCGCAATAGCCGCTTTCTGCCCTGGGGAAAAGATCCAAAAGGAGCACCATAGGCCAGCCAGGAAAATCTTAAGCAAGGCAGCCTTGATTTTTATTTTACAGGCAGCATCTTTCATCTCACTTCCGTATATATGCAAATATATATAATATATACAATTACATACAAATATAAATACAATATATACAATGTTCGCGTATAGTATCCGCGTATAATATAGTCGCGTATAATGTATAATATAGTATAGAAAAAGGGTGTGAATATCTTACAAATGAGTCTGCCTTGAGCAAGTTATCTCAAGGGATAAATCATATCTTTTTTAGGATAAAACTACCCCCCTTTGAGACCCACAGCGGACATCCCTCTTTTTGACCGGATCAGCGCATCTGGCTTGGAATGCCGGAAGAAGGGAACCTTATTTTTGCACTTTTCCCTTTTTTCAGACAAGCTTCAAATACTGTTAATTTTACCACATCTTGAGGGTTAATTAACCGTATTTCTGAAAATTTTCGACGGCTTGAAGGTAACTACCCTTCGGGCGGTTATTTCCGCTTCTTCACCTGTCCGGGGATTTCTTCCGATTCGAGTATTTTTCTCCCGGATGATGAACTTACCAAATCCGCGGATTTCAACCTGGTCTCCTTTGGCCAGAACGTTTTTCAAGGTGTTAAAGACAGCCTCAACCGCATCTCTCGCTTGCTTATTACTGATATTGAGCTCAGCCCAGACATTTTTAATAATATCTTCTTTGGTCATCCGGGTGTTTCCTCCTTGAGGGCGTAGAATGTGAATAATAGAGAGATATTTTATTAGAGATATAAAAAATAAAAACCTACTAACAGAAAACTATTATAACTTATAACAACTTATTTTGGCTTGTCAAGATTTTTATTGTTTTTTCTAGCCTAATTAGTAATCATCCCCCAATCTAAATGGTCTTTTCGCTTAATAAAGTGTGCAAGCTGCGGCAGACCTAAGGGCCGTACCTAAAATTGATAGCGTAATTGATCCGCTGCGCATTGTGATAAGCACTTAGCGAAAGAGCCACTAAATCATCCCCCAATCTAAATGGTCTTTTCGCTTAATAAAGTGCGCAAGCTGCGGCGGACCTAAGGGCCGCACCTAGACATAGGGGGCCATAGGGGGTTGGGTTTAAAACCAATCCCTACCTTGTGTTACGCAGTTAGCAAAAGCCCCCTAAGCCTTACTCTCCGCAGGCTGCCGGAAGAAAGAGCGGCTTTTCTCAACCAGATCAAGGTCGATTTCGGCCACAAGCACATCTTCCCGCTCTCCTGCCTCGGCCACGGTCTCACCCCAAGGAGAGATGATGCAGGAGTGGCCGCAGAATAGGGTATGATCGAAGGTGCCGCTAGCGTTACATCCGGCTACAAACAGGTAATTTTCTATCGCCCTGGCCCGAAGGAGAATCCGCCAGTGATCAAGCCGCGGATGAGGAAAGCGGGCTGGAACCAGGATAATCTCTGCCCCTTGAGCAGCAAGATCGGCAAACTGGCCAGGGAAGCGAAGATCATAGCAGACAGCAATCCCTATCCTGGCCAAAGGAGTATGAAAGAGCGGATAGCCCTGGCCAGGGGTAAAAAAGCTATCCTCTCCCATCGGGGGGAAAAGGTGCACCTTACGATACTTCCCTAAAAGCTCTCCCTGATTGCTTAAGAAAAAGGCGGTATTGTAAAATTTTTCCTCCTCTTTTTCCGGCAAGGTCCCGGCAGCTAGGTAAATGTTTAGGGAGCGGGCAAGTCCACAGAGCCAGTCAAGGGTTTCAGAGCATTTGGCCTCTGTGTCGTGCGTCTTGCGGATTAGATCGAAGTCATGGCCAGTGGTGAAAAGCTCAGGCAGGCAGATAATTTTAGCCCCGCAGCTAGCAGCCGCCCGTATCAGCCTTTCTGCCAGGCTGCGGTTTTGATCAATCTTTCCGGGCACGACTCCAAACTGAAGATTAGCCAGTTTCAACTTTCTGGTAGTCATAGGGATTCCCACTTAATTTATCATATGCTATTATTATTTATATTATTATATTATTTATAATATTATTAATATTATTATGTAATATTATTATGCTCAAGTTATGAGGGATGGTTACAATTTATGGCCTTTTCATATGGACTTTTCAGGCTGAGACCAAAGGCCTACAGTAGCCGTTTTGGCTTAAACCATAGCTCCTCTTGGCTGGTTTGAGGCGGCTCAGCCTGTAGACACCCATCCTGCAGCGGCTCAGCCTGTGGCTGCTGCTGCCTGAGTCCACTCAGATCAACCAGAGCCTCGAAAATGCCAATAAATCGGCCCTCTGAATCATACCCCCTGACCAGATCTCCTTTGCGGAGCTGCTCAGGGTGATCTAGGATCACCTGGCGGTCTGAAAGAGGCACCCCGTGCAGGGCCGCTCGCTTCGCCCAAGACCTGATTTGGACCGCAGGCAGAAATTTTAGCACTTTGTCCGCTGGGGTGATTTTGGCCGCCAAGATTTCAGCCGCACCTTTCTGATCGAGTACTTCAAAGGGGATGGCCTGCTCGATGCTCATATCACCCACCTTTAGCCGTTGCAGCCAGCTCATATGTCCTCCGACCCCGAGTTTTTGTCCGATATCAGCGCAAAGACTCCTAATGTAGGTCCCCTTGGAGCAGGTAACCTCAAAGGTTAGATAGGGTGGATCATAGCTTAGGATAGTCAGACGATGGATGATAATCTTTCTTGGTTTTCGCTCGACTTCAACCCCTTCCCTAGCCAGCTCATACAGCCGTCTACCCTGATGCCATAGGGCTGAGAACATGGGTGGAATCTGCTCGATTTCACCAGTGAAAGAGCTGACAGCCTCCCTAATCTCTTCCTCGGTGGTGGTAATTTTCTCCGTTCGCTGCACGATCTTGCCGGTTGAGTCTAGGGTATCGGTGGTGATTCCAAGGTGGAGGGTTGCCCGATATTCCTTGGTGGCGTCCATCAAAAAGGGGACAATCCTGGTGGCCTTGCCCAGGCAGATTAGTAGAACACCGCTAGCCTCAGGATCCAGGGTGCCGGCGTGTCCAACCTTTTTCACCCTGGTTACCTTTTTTACTTTGGCCACCACATCAAAAGAGGTGATCCCTTGGGGTTTATTGATATTTAATACTCCATCCCGAATGTTCATCGGAAGATCCTTATAAGCCAAACTCTAATTTTTGCTTCTGACTGTTTATCTGACTGCTTAAAATGGTCTTTTCACTAATAAAGTGCGCAAGCCGCGGTGGCATATTGATAATTATTTAACCCAATTTATCATACAATCGCCCTACAACCAATAAGCAACTGACCATAAATATTTATAACTCATCATTAATGGCCAGGCTATGGACAATGGTGATGATTATCTCAACTAGGATATTATAACTCATTATGGTCGGGCACTTACTGCCAACTGCCACCTTCCACCTTGCAGAGCAGGCTTTGCGCCTTAAGCCTCCTTAAGCCTTTAGTCCACTAATGGAGACTCTCCCTCCCTAGCTTCCTACCTTGAGCGGGCTTACGATACCCTGGATGGTAGCGATGGCTGACAGGACAGCCAGGTAGCTGGTTTTGGGATTGACGGCTGAGGGAACATTCTCGGTCCGGGTAACAATTCTCCCTGACTCAGCCTCAATCTTTATCTCATGGATGTTGCTACTAACCTTGGGATCAGCTATGATCCGCACTCTGGTCCGCTCAGGTCCAAGACCAGCCAGGCTTAGGGTGGCCGCGACATTGATATTCTGGGGAAAGGCAGATGTTGCCTCTTGAGCTGATCCTTCAAAGATGACCATCTCCTGATCCAGGGTATCAAGATCAATCCCCTTTTCCAAGCAGTAGGGAGCCCCTTTTAAGCCGCGAGGAGGCTTTCGAGTGGTTAGAGTTACCGAATAGATTTTCGACAAATTGGCTGCTTTGAGAGCATCAAGACCAGCAATCGCTCCTGATGGAATATACAGACGAGCACCAGACTCTGCCAGCCGATCCCAAACCCAGTTGAGCGGAAGGAGCCCCCCTACGCTCATAATTAGTGCCTCTTTGCCCTGATCCAGCACCATTTCGACAAGCGTGGGAACCACCTTTTGGCTAGCTGCTTCTACCACCAGATCTGCCCGACGAACTAACTCCGGTATTGGTAGGACCTCACATGGGCTTGTCAGCTCATCAACCACCCTTCTGGCCTTGAGCGCGTCCATATCAGCTACAGCCACAAGTTCTGCGGCAATCTTTCCCTGATCAATAGCTAGACAAACCTGCTTCCCAATAGTTCCACATCCAACCACACCAATCTTTTTCATCTTTCTTCTCTTCCCCAAAAATGACTTGATTTAACGAAATCTTTTTCTCTCGTTCTTCTGCTGACCCTTTTAAGGTAAATTATGCGATAATTATGCAGTCCACAGTTGGCTCTCAAGAGCCCCATTTTGGGTCTTTTTTATACAGTTTCATCATACCTTTATCAATCCCTTAAAGTCAATGGCTTACAGATGCTCCCCCCATCTTTATTGAAGATTCCCATACTTAAAGGAAGGTGTGAATGTGGGGAAGATCTAAATGGCTTAAGTGAACGGCCTAAAACAAGATGATCGGGTTGACCAAAGAGCGGATTGAGTAGATCAGTAAGGCTGATGCCCAAACACAGCGGGAATCGTCTTAAAGGAAGTCCTGGCTGATTAAGCGAGGCTCCATAAATTCTATGGTATCATACATAAAATTTCCGATTGTCCAGTACCTGTCGTATCTTTTCTAAACTCATCATTATTGTTTGTTTTTCAACAAATTAATCCCTATAAATTCGGTATCTTTGAACCTGCGCCAGGCTGGTATATATGTTGCTGTACTATAGACCAGAAGGAGGCAGGGAATCAGTAAGGAGGCGGGTTGTGGATATCCAGGTTGAAATTTGGATGAGATGTTATTGTCATAAGTGTCCGACCATAAAGGTTTATAACTTGACATAATGGCGTAGCCATGGACGAGTGAAAATAATTATCCTGGCCCGGATGTTATAACTCATTATGGTTGTCGCTTATGGTCAATTAATATGGTCAATTAATCGCCAATAGGGCAAAAAATGGGGTTAGGTAAGTATCTTGAATACATAAAAATACCGTAACCAGCGATAGCAATATTCAACCCAAAAGTAGAATCCCTTTCATTGCGAGTTCCTCTCTTTGTCGTCGGAATCGCTCTCTATGGCCGCAGCAGTCACCGGTTATGGCCGCGGCAATTGCCATCGAGCATGGTTACTCTAATGTGTTGTCTTCCCTTCTCATGTAATGTAAGGAGGTGGTGAGACCATTCGAAAAAATATATAAAATTCGCTCATTTTCCTGATGAAAAAGAAATAGACTTTGGTTTCCCTCATCAAGTCTGCGATGCTCAGGGACGGACAAACCAGTAAGTGAGGAAAAAATCCTTCGGCTCTTTTTCTCTAGTAGGGCCAGGATATCAGGAGTTTAGCGCCAGAATCTTGGGTGAAGAGATAGCTTTTATACTAAAGAGATATTATTAGGCCGCGCTCTAAATTTTCTTTCTCCTTATCGGGGGAGGAAAATAAGGGGATGAGATAAGGGAGTTTTGAAGTTATCCATAAAGGAGCGCATCGAAAATCTCTATCTTTACTTTAGGTTCTCAGGCATTGAACCTTGAGCGCATCTTCGCCTCCAAGGTGGGGCTATTGTGTTTCACCTAAAAGAGGCTGATGGTCCTAAATAAGGAGCCTAAAAGAGAAAGAGAGTTGGTGGTCCGTCCCTGAACATCTAGGATAATTATTCCATTAACCATCAAAATTCAAAATCAGAAAGGAGATAGTTTTATGAATTTTCGAAAACAGCATCTTTACTTATTTGGCCTCTTATTGCTCATCGTTGCTGGTGTTGCTTTGCTGTCAGCTCAGAGAGCGCAGGCAGTTCTTGTAACGACACCAGCCACCAAGAACTGGATAAATCTTCCGCCCTATAATACTCTGTGGCCGCTATGGTCTCCGCCTCTTTCGCCGACTAATCCTCTGACTGGGCTTCCCACGCCGATTGTCAGCAATCTGAAGCCGAGCACGGTTTTGCCGGTACAGCCTGGTCTGACCTGGGATCCTCGCAAAACCTATCCTTGGCTGCTGTACAACACTCCACTTGGGATGGCTTACTATGATCCACTTTATGGAATCAACACCTGGCCGCCGGATTATTTCAAAGATCCTATTACTGGGCTTCCTGTGCCAATCAACCTCTCATTGATCGTAGGCTGGAGCACCCTGGCTCCCACAGCCACCAGTTGGTTGACTAACAATGTGCCGGTAGCCAACAATGCCTATATTGCTGCCTATCCGGCTTATGCCGTAGCCTACGAGATTCTGCAAGGGGGAACTCTGGCTAGCTATCCGATATTTGCCGCCCTGCTGAATCCTCCTCCTCCGCTCCAGTCGCTGCTGACTCCGGCTCTTATTCTGGGATTGGGAGCGCTGGCGCCATAGAGGGGCTTGCCCAAAAAAATGGGTTGAAATGGGGTTCGCTCTTATTTTATTAGCTACCATTGAGAGACATAACCCTAATAAGAGCTAAGCCCCTTTGAGGGTTCGCTCATGGCCATTTTTAGTGAAAAGTCAGCTAAATCAACATTCCGGCACTCTCGCCAAAAGCGGGAATCGAGGGTAAAAATTACTCGGATTCCGGCTCCTCACGAATGGTAGCCATGAGCGTGAGGGTTTTATGGTGTCTGATATATAAGAGCGATGGGGTTAATATTGTGCTTGTATGTTTTGCTTATTCGGTTTGGAGAGTTAAGGATTTTGTGTCAAGATTGAACTGATTGATTATGCCAGGCAGGTAAAGAGAATTTACCTGCCTGGCGGCTTAAGAGATTCTTTCGCTAAGTGGTTTTCTCGTCAAGGGCGAGAGCAGATCAAAGACCATATCCAATTACCCAATCTAGGGTTAAATCTAGGGTAGGGTAATTACCCAGCTAGATTATATTATATATATTTATATTATATATATTAGATATTATAACTGCCTGGATATTATACTTGTCTGGTGGCCATGAGCTTGCCTCACTGCATTGAAAAATTCCCTTAAAAATCGCTTCGGGATCAAGGGAGGGGTTGGAACTAATAGTTCCGATATTCTATCAAACAGTTCCGATATTCTATAAAGAATTTTTAGTTCATATTTGGGCTTTTGGCCTCCCTAAAGATTCTAGTAGCTGATCCGGCCCTCTTGAGGGCCGATTATCTGTTTTTGAGAACCTGGTCGAAGAAAATATCGGAATTTAAAATTCTGATAATTAACTACCAGTATCAGCTTATACCTTATATATTCAATAGTTACGATGATGGCATATTAATTGCTTCTTTTAACTCTGATTTTCTTTGGATGAAGATAATACCCGGGGGCTAATTCACCCGAAATATCCGCTTGTAAGATGGGAAGATAAAGAATAAAATAATAAAATTAAGGAGACCGAGACATGAGACCGAAGAAGACAGGCGGACAGGTTACCATTAACAGGAATCGTTACCGCCGCAGATTGGAATGAAAATGACGATATTAGCGCGGCTATGATGGCCACTTCGGGTGAAGAAGAATACCTAGTTGTAACACTACCCCAAGGGATGAGGAATTACTTAAGTTTATTCGTAAAAAGGTGAAAGCGACTAGTATGATTCTTTAGGATAACGGGGATGATAGAGGCAAGATTATTTCGATAAAGAGTTAGCAAGTTGTTGACGATTAATCATCAAAGAAGGAGAAAGAAGGAGGCAAAAATATCGAAGGAGGCAAAAATATCGCTTCACTTTTAGGATTTTTCTGCTAAAATTAAGAATTTGAGTATGTAGCCTGGAGATGAGAAGGGCCTTCATCTCCAGAAGAGTTACTTAAAACAAGGGGGCTCAACAATAATGAACCAACAACAAACGCATGACAAAAGGGAGACTGACGACTAAATGAAAAGTAATCTTTGTGTCTGTAAGGAAACCGAATCAATCAAGATCAGTGAAGAAGAAACTGAACCTCCAGGTAGTATGACCGGCTATGCCGGTATCGCTCAAGGTGTGTTGAGCGAGGATCCCACCAGCGCATCAGTCAAAGAACAACCCGCCTCATCGTCTAAAATTTTCAGCTTGCCCAAGACAGCCAATCATGTCGTGGACAACCTAGCTCCCAAGGTCCATGATGATGGCATAGGCGCTAGAGCCCGCAGAGGTCTGAGCGACTGTCGTGCCGCCTTTCGGAGCCGATTTTTCCCCGAAGCTACAGAATCGGATTGGAATGATTGGCGATGGCAACTGCGGCACCGCATCACAAGTATAGATGAGCTGTCGCGGCTTATTCGGCTGTCTGAGGATGAGCTGAGAGCCATTACTCATAACCGGGAGGCGCTGCCCCTGAGTATCACTCCTTATTACGCCAGCCTTCTCGATGAGGAGAACCCGCATCAGCCCTTACGCCGTACTGTGGTGCCAGTGAGTGCTGAATATGTGCGCTCGCCGGGTGAATCTGATGATCCTCTCGGGGAGGATGCTCATAGCCCTGTGCCGGGAGTGGTCCACCGCTATCCCGACCGCGTGCTGTTTCTGGTTACTGGCTTCTGCTCTACCTACTGCCGCTACTGTACGCGATCGCGGCTGGTAGGACATCGGGGCGAATTCCGGTTTAATTTGGCTCAGTGGGAGCAGGCTATCCGCTATATCGAAGCTACTCCGGCTATCCGGGATGTGCTCCTGTCCGGTGGAGATCCGCTTACCCTTCCAGACCAAAAGATTGAGTGGCTGCTTTCACGACTGCACCGCATCCCTCACGTGGAATTCCTGCGCATCGGAACAAAGGTACCAGCCGTTTTGCCCCAGAGAATTACTCCGGCTCTTGCTCGAATGCTCAAGCGCTATCATCCTCTATGGATGAGCATTCATTTCACTCATCCTGACGAGCTCACCCCTGAGGTAGCCCAGGCTTGCGGCCGACTAGCCGATGCTGGCATCCCTCTGGGCAGTCAAACGGTTCTGCTGGCTGGTGTGAATGACGATGTAGAAACCATGAAACGCCTGGTACACGGCTTACTCAAGATTCGGGTCAAGCCCTATTATCTCTATCAATGCGACCCTATTTCAGGCTCTGCTCACTTTCGCACTCCGGTGAAAAAGGGGCTTGAGATTATTAAGGGTCTGCGCGGCTATACCACTGGCTATGCAGTGCCAAACTATGTGGTTGATGCCCCTGGCAGTGGAGGGAAGATCCCCTTGGTGCCCGAATATGTGGTTGGCCGTGATGGGGATTATCTGATCCTGCGAAACTATGAAGGCAATATCTATTATTATCCAGACCCTGATGAAGGAGGAGACTGCCAATAGGTGTAAAAAATTGGAATTAGATTTTTCACTAACCCCGGACACTTTTATCGTCATTCCCGCGAAAGTGGTACTCCATGTACGGGTTGCAGCAACCCTCTGGATTCCCGCACTACGCGGGAATGACATTAAATGCCTGCACTCAAGAAGGCATATACAAACCGGAAGATAAAATGTGTCCGATAGTAAGATTAGATTATAGGTTAATAGGCGGGTTATCATCAGCTTGCAGGAGGGAAATGAATGAAGCAGAAAATTTTTACCCTTATGCTCATTTTTTTGGCTTTTGGACTCCTGACCCTATTTTCTAGAAGCCTGGCTTTGGCTTCAGATATACCAGATAAGGCAGGTATACCAGATAAGGCAGGAACGGGAACGCCATCACCTTCGGATAGTCAGCCGTCTGCCGCATCCAGCGATGCTGGTCAAACGGTCAGGGAAGAGGCTGCTCAGCAACCAGCTCCTGCCGACCAAAAAGGGGCTAGCCAGGCTGTCAAGGCAGAGGGTTCTTCTTCTGAAAAGGAGCAACCCGCAAAGGAGCAGCCTGCAGCGGCAACGGGAAAAAGCGCTCTAGCGCCTGAGGAGGCGACGGAGAGTGAGCCATCCCAGCAGGATCAGACCAAGTCAAATCCTCCTGAGACTGATGAGTATGAAATGTCCGAAGAAGAGGAGCGCAATCTAGCGAATCCAGACCAAGGCAGTGCCACTTGGGCCGGCCATGATGAGGTGAGCATAGAGCAAGATCCTGAAACTGATCCTGAAACCGATAATGAATATGGCAGCCCGGGGGAGGAATTTGGCTCGAGGGGCAACATTTTGCCTGATCAGCCTGAAAATAGCTCTGATGTCGATCGGGGGCAAGAGATATCACCATCCGAGCAGGCACCTGCGGCTGAAGAGGATCCGTAGAATTATTCATCTAATTATTATTATTCATCGAATTATTCATCATGGTGCAGGCTGTACGCTGTGTCTAACTCGTTTTTGGCCACATTGCAGCCTGCACCAAATCTCACAAGAAGGCAAAATTAACACAAGAAGGCAAAATTAAGATGATAATTGGTATGACCTACGACCTTCGGGATGATTACCTTGCTGAAGGATACGGAGAGGAAGAGACCGCTGAATTTGACCGATTGAGCACTATTGAGGCCATTGAACAGGCTTTGTGGAATCTGGGGTTTAAAACAGATCGCATTGGTCAGGCTAAAAGCCTAATCAAGCGGCTAGCCGCAGGAGATCGATGGGATCTGGTTTTCAATATCGCTGAGGGGCTGAGAGGGTTTGGCCGTGAGGCCCTGGTCCCTGCTCTTCTCGACACCTATGGTATACCTTATACCTTCTCTGATCCCCTGGTTCTTTCCCTAACCCTTCATAAGGGTATGACCAAGAGGATAATTCGAGATCTTGGCATTCCTACACCTGATTTTGCCGTCATCGAAACAGTGGATGATATCTCACAGGTAGATCTTCCCTTCCCTTTATTTGCCAAACCCATTGCCGAGGGAACGGGGAAAGGAATAGGTGCCGAATCTAAAATTCAGACTGCGGCTGATCTCAGCCGGGTCTGCCAAAGGCTTTTAACTCAGTATAAGCAGCCGGTGTTGGTTGAAACCTTTCTGCCGGGGCGGGAATTCACAGTTGGAATCGTTGGCAGCGGCCAGGAGGCTTGGGCTATTGGCTGTATGGAGGTTACCTTTAGGCCAAAGGCCGAGGAGAAGATTTACTCCTACCTAACCAAGGCCCGATACGAAGAGCTTGTTGACTACCGGTTAGTTGACGATGCCGCGGCCCGGGAAGCCAAGGAGGTAGCTCTGGCTGCCTGGCGTGGCCTTGGCTGTAAGGATGCAGGCCGCATCGATTTGAGGGCCGACCCTTGCGGCCATCCCTGTTTCATCGAGGTCAACCCATTGGCTGGCTTGCATCCAGTGCATTCTGATCTTTGCATTCTCTGCACCTTGGCTGGCATTACCTACCAGGAGCTGATCGGCATGATTATGAAATCAGCTATGAAAAGGCTAAAAGGTGTCTGAGAAAAGATCTGAGAAAAGAAAAGAATTAATATTGGAGCATCTTGGCGAGCAACGACGCCCTAGGGTTGCTATCTTACATAGTCAGATACCGGAGCAGGGAGCAGCCAAGGATGACCTTGATATCATGGTGCAGGTTGAGGCGATTGCTGCTGCTCTCAGCAGGCTGGGATGTGAGACTGCGCTAGTTCCCTTCTCTCTTGACCTTGAGCGGGTAGCAGCCAGGCTACAGGCTATGCAGCCTGCTTTGGTTTTCAATCTGGTGGAAATGGTAAATGGGTACGGCCAGCTTATCCATCTTGCCCCTTCTCTTCTCGATTCCCTAAGGCTGCCTTACACTGGATCGGGTACAGAAGCGCTTTTTTTAACCTCAAATAAGCTTTTGGCCAAAAAGATCCTCAAGGCATCAGGCATTCCCACCCCGCCCTGGATAAGGCGCAGAGGCGAGCAGAAGGGAGAGGAGCCCAAGATGTGGGCAGAATCTGGCCCCTGGATTATTAAATCGGTCTGGGAACATGCATCCGCAGGATTAGATGAAAGCTCGGTCATAGACCCTGCTGCCTTAGATGATCCCTTTCATCACCTCTGCCAGAGGATGGAGCGTTACAGCGAAGGCTTTGGCCGTGATTGTTTTGCTGAAAAATATATTGATGGGCGGGAATTTAATCTTTCTCTCCTGGCGGGTGAAAGCAGCGAACCTTGGGTACTTCCAGTGGCTGAAATACGCTTTGATCACTACCCTGATGGCAGGTGGAAGATTGTAGACTATCGGGCCAAGTGGGATGAGGAATCTTTTGAATACCAGCATACAAATCGAAGGTTTGACTTTCCTGACAAAGATCGCCCTCTGCTTGAGAGGCTCAGCGAGCTGGCCAAAAGATGCTGGCAGCTCTTTGAGCTGAGCGGCTATGCCAGGGTCGATTTCAGGGTTGATCAGGAGGGGAACCCGTGGGTCCTTGAGGTCAACGCTAATCCCTGTCTTTCGCCAGATAGTGGATTCGTCGCCGCAGCCAAACAGGCCGGCTTGAGCTTCGATCAGCTTATCCAGAGGATCATCACCCCAAGGCTAAGTAAAGTGGGCAAATGGTTGGTTGCTTAGCGGCTAGGCTGACTTTCCCGCAAGCGCAAGGGGGAATTTTTATGAAATCTCTGGATATTAGTTCTATCACTTACCGTAATGATGTTGAGCCAAAAGACAAGGAAAATATTCGACTGATACTCGAATCCAGTGGGTTCTTTTTCCCCGATGAGATTGACACAGCGGTTGAGCTGGTCGATGAGCGGCTGATTAAGGGAATCAGAAGTGGCTACTACTTTCTTTTTGCCGAGCAGGGAGATAGGGCGCTCGGCTACACCTGCTTTGGTCCTATCGCCTGCACTAAGGCCAGCTACGATATTTTTTGGATCGCTGTTCACCATGACCTTCGCGGCCAGGGAGTTGGGAAAAAGCTCCTTGCCAAGACCGAACAGATGATTATAAACTTAGGCGGAGAGCGGATCTATATTGAAACCTCTGGACGAAAACTTTATGAGCCGACACGCCTCTTTTACCATCATTGTGGATATCAGGAGGAGGCGATTTTGAAGGATTTCTATGCCCCCGGCGATGACAAGGTCATTTTTGTTAAGAAGATAAGATAGTTGACCACAGAGTTTTTATTCTCACCTCTCATTTTTTTCACTCCTATTTTTAACTAAAAATCGCGCTTAAATTTAGTAATTAGTAATCTCGATCCTCAGAAATTTCCGATAAAACCCCAAAATGGTTTAAGAACAAAACATGAGAAAAACTTCACCATAACTTGGAGGCCTATTATATGACTGCTACCACTCAGGTTTTATCAAAGCAGACTATGATTTCATCAAAGCAGACCATGAGATTGATAGTTACCTTTTTGGTGATCTTCTGGCTACTCTGTGCCGCAAGGTTTGGGTATGGGCAGAATCTGATGATCAATAACCAGAAAGGAAATCAGAAGGAGACATTGATGTTTACCGTTTCGGTGAAAAACACCCCTAACAGTGTTCAATCTTTCGGATTCGAGGTGTATTATGATCCCCAGATTCTTGAATATATACGGTATGAAAAAGGAAAAATAGCGGAAGGGTATAAATTCTTTGATTGTGTCCAAATAAAGCCTGGCCTGTTGAGGTGCGGAGGATTTACGGACAGGGTAAAAAATATTCCAGCCGGGCAAAGTGGGGAAGTGGTTAATATTTATTTTCAAAAGCTAAACTGTCGCAACACTATCTTGAGCTTGCAGAATCTAGTGGATGATCTGAAAGGCTGGAAAGTCGCGGATGGGCGATTTACTTGCTGGAGGAATTGATGTCCCCTTGTTTAGGGAGACGAGAGTTTCCTTATTGAGACTGTAAGCTTGAGTTTTCTTGAGGATGACGACGAGTTTCGAGGATGACGATGAGTTTCTATAAGGATGAGAGCATTCAATCGGTTGATCAAAATCAGAGGAATCAGGTGAAGAGCTATGAAAAAATTATTTTCCAAATCTCTCATTATCGGGCTGCTCACGGCCTTGATCCTGGCCTCCTATAGCGGCCTTCTCCGAGGAAAAGAGTTGGATGTTGAGAAGTTAGATGTTGAGACACTGAATAAAATTATCGAGAGCAAGAAAAAAAGGTGGATAGCCAGAGAGACCTCAAAGTCCTCTCTCTCTCTGGAACAGAAGCGAAATCTGTGCGGGGTAATAAGAAGGAGGTGGTCAGCCACCAAAGGCAGCAGGCAGCCTGAAGACCCAAACAGGCTAGCTCGGCTAAAAGCAGGCTATCTGAAAGCCAAACGATACCCCGGACAAAAGCCTTATTTAGAAGAGCTAGGAGGAGGAAGCGCATTTTCAACCTTATACACTTTGCCGCAGGAGCAGGTCGATGAGGCTGCCCCCTTGACTGGTCAGTCCACGGCGGCTATAGACTTGCCTCCCTATTTCGACTGGCGAAGCAAGGACCGAATAAACTGGACCACTTCCATAAAAAATCAGGGGCCATGCGGCTCCTGTTGGGCTCATGCATCCATTGCCGTGATGGAGACGATGATAAAAATCGGTTTGGATAATCCAGATTTAGACCTTGACTTTTCAGAACAGTTTATGATTTCCTGCAGTGAGGGGGGCTGTGGTGGGTGGTTTATGGATAGCAGTGCCGCGTTTTTAAAATCAACTGGTGTTCCCAGGGAGGAATGCTTCCCCTATGTAGCTCAGGATGTAGCCTGTGATCTACGCTGCTCGGATTGGCAAGAGCAGATAGAAAAAATCCCTGACTGGAACTGGGTCAGCGGCTTTCCTCAGGTTGTCAATCCAACCCTGATCAAGCAAAAGCTGCTGAAAGGGCCTCTTTTGGTAGCCATGACCGTGTATGATGATTTTATGTATTACTCGCGCGGGGCCTATGAGCATGTGAAAGGATATTTGATCGGAGATCATGCGGTGGTTCTGATGGGCTGGGATGACAAGGACCGCTGTTGGATCTGTAAAAATAGCTGGGGCAGGGACTGGGGAGAGTCAGGATGGTTTCGAATCAGGATGGGGAAGAATGAATGTGGAATCGAGGATAGCTTAATCTACTACTCTACGCCTATAGCCTGGAATTGCGATCTGGAGGAAGGATTTGAAGGTAGAGGAGAAAATTTGCCGCCAGGATGGGAAAGAAAGGTTAACAATGCCAATTATAGCTGGAAAATTTCCACCTCTCCTGTGTATGAAGGCCGAAAGGCAATCAGTATTGAATTCGATCCAGGATTGCGCAGCCAGGATGAAGTGCTGATAAGCCAGACCATCCAAGGAGCTGATTTGGCTGTGGCCTTTGCTTTTATGGGCTCTTATTATTGGGGGGTAGCTCAGCATCATTATCAGATCAGCCTCTGGGCAGTTCGGGGAGAATGGGATGGAGGGGTAGGTGATGACATTTTGATCACCGAAAATATCCTAGAAGATCACCTGGATTACGATGATGAAAGTTGGACCTGGATTCCAGTACGGTACCGACTGCCGCCAGAAGTTGACCATACTCCCATTCGGCTGGCTTTCCGCTACCGGGGAACGGATGGGGCCCAGTTTTGTCTGGATAAGATCTGCATCGAAGGGCTTGAAGATGTTGGCTGCGCCTGCTCTAGCGATGACTCAGGCACACTGGACATTGGCCAGGGGAGAGGCTCGGTTGATATCCGTATCCAGAATGCTCCCCGACAGGTAGACTCCTTTGGCTACGATATCTTATATAATGCTTCTTTGACTTCATATCTTGGATTTGAGCCGGGGCAGCGTTTTCAAGGCCCCGGTTTTCTATCTTGTCAGGAAATCAGAGTTGGGCAAATTCACTGTAGCGGAAGCGCCTCTTCTGCCTCCACTAATCGAGGAGGGCTCATCCCGGCAGGCTACAGTGGAACAATGCTTACCCTACGGTTTTCGCCGATTGACCGCAAAGCAAAAGAATGCAGCCTGTGTTTTGAAAATTTAGAACATGACATAGTCGGCTGGAGGGCAACCAATGGCTGTCTTTTGCCTGCAGAAGTATCATCGTGTGTGGCTGATGTCAATGGTGATGGGCAGATAACCCCACAGGATGCTCTTTGTCTTTATGAGAAATCTACAAATACCTGCCCTACGACCTTCTGCGGCTCTTGCTCTGAGATCTGCTGCGATATGGATATGGATGGTGAATGCACTACCTCCGATATTATGTTTATCTTCCAAAAATATCTAATGAAGAAGTAATGTCATTAGCTTAGGGGAAAACCCTTTTTCAAAAGGGTTTTCCCCTTCTCACCCCTTTCCTAAAACTTTTAATAACTTAACCTTATAATAACCCCCTTGGGGAATATGACTAAGGAAAAGTTTAAAGTTTTAGGAGGATGGTTTGGAAGGAACCCTTTTTCAAAAGGGTTCCTTCCAAAATTTTAGGTTTGCAATAGTGCTTGCCACAAGGGGTATAAGTTGCTAAAATATCCCATTGGGAATGGATGGGGCACTGGTGGCTTCCCTGGACTTCAAATCCAGTGGCAGGCCCTAACAAGGTCTGCGGTGGGTTCGATTCCCACACATTCCCGCCATCGCCTTAATTAAAGCCTCAATCCTTAAATCCTTAAATATAGAGAGACTATGCTAAGCCCAAAAGAACAAATGGACATACTTACCAAAGGTGCGGTGGAGATCATTTCTGAAGATGAGCTTTTCAAGAAGCTTGAGCAATCAGTAGCCACTCAGCGGCCTCTTAAAGTTAAGGCTGGATTTGATCCCACGGCTCCAGATATTCATCTGGGACACACGGTTTTAGTGCAAAAATTACGAGATTTCCAGCGCCTTGGTCATGAGGTAATCTTTCTAATCGGTGATTTTACCGGTATGATCGGCGACCCTACTGGCAAATCGGAAACTAGGAAAACCCTAACCAGGGAAGAGGTGCTGGAGAATGCTCAAACGTATCAGCGCCAGATCTTCAAGATCCTGGATCGGGAAAAGACCACGGTGGCCTTCAACAGCACCTGGATGTCGGCGATGAATGCCGAAGGATTGATCAAGCTCTGTGCCCGGCAGACTGTGGCTAGGATGCTAGAGCGGGATGATTTCTCCAAGCGTTTTGTCAATCGTCAGCCGATCAGTATCCATGAATTTCTGTATCCCTTGATTCAAGGGTATGACTCGGTTGTACTCCGGGCTGATGTAGAGCTTGGTGGAACAGATCAAAAATTTAACTTGCTTATAGGGAGGGATTTGCAGCGAGACTGGGGGCAGCCCCCTCAGGTAGTCATGATGATGCCTCTGCTCGAAGGGACCGATGGGGTGCAGAAGATGAGCAAAAGCCTTGGCAATTACATCGGCATTGATGAGCAGCCTGAGCAGATGTACGGCAAGATTATGTCCATTTCTGATGATCTGATGATCCGCTACTACAGTCTGCTCACTGATTATTCGGCCTCATATATCGAAGAATTACGGCAAAAGATGGCCGATGGGATCTTAAACCCACGGGATGCTAAAAAGGAGCTGGCTGCCTATATTGTCAGGCAGTATCATGGCTCTGAGGCAGCCAGGGAGGCCCAGGAGCATTTTGAAACCGTTCATCAACGGAAAGAGACCCCAGATGAGATTCCAGAATACAGACTCACTGCGGGCAGCAAGGTATGGATTGTTCGTATTCTGGTTGACTCCCGTCTGGTGGACAGCAGCAGCCAAGCACGCCGATTGATCAGACAGGGAAGTGTCAGCATTGATGGTGAGCGGGTGGCTGACGAAAATTTGGAACTTTCGGCAGATACTGAGCGAATAATCAAGGTTGGAAAGAGAAAGTTCTTAAAGGTAAAGGCAGGATGAAACTACAAGGGGAAACCCCTTTTGAAAAAGGGTTTTCCCCTTATACCCTTTCCCTAAAACTTTAATATTAATATTAATTAAAGTTTTAGGAGGATGGTTTGGAAGGAACCCTTTTTCAAAAGGGTTCCTTCCAAAAAAGGAGAAGAGGATGATGAGGAAGACCAAAATCATCTGTACCATTGGGCCTGCTAGCCGGGAGCCTGCGGTTTTGGAAAAGCTGATTCGCTCAGGTATGGATGTTGCCCGTCTCAATTTCTCTCACGGAACCAGGGATGAGCACCAGCAAACTCTAGCCGATATTCGATCGATATCAAAGCGTCTTGGAAAGCCGATAGCTGTCTTACAGGATCTTCCGGGGCCGAAGCTTCGGATTGGCCCGATCGTCGGTGGAGAGGTGCAGCTCAAGCAAGGAGAGCCTTTCACCTTAACCTCGGAGCCGGTTGAGGGAACTGTCCAAAGGGTGTCGGTAAATTATCCTCTGATGATCCAGGAGGTTAAGATTGGCGATACACTGCTTTTGGCCGATGGAAGCATACAGCTTGAGGTTATAGCCAAAGGCGCGGATAAAATCGAATGCCGGGTGCTAAGCGGTGGAACCCTTGCCTCACACAAGGGGATTAACCTGCCGGGAGAGAGCTCATCTATTCCTGCTTTTACCAGTCAGGACGAAGAGGATCTGCTGTGGGGAATTGAGCAGGGAGTGGATTTTGCAGCCTTATCTTTTATTCGCACAGCAGAAGATCTCTATCGGGCTAAAAGGCTTCTGGAGCAGCATCGCTCTTCGGTTCATCTCATTGCCAAGATTGAAAAAAGGGGTGCGGTTGAAAATTTCGATCAGATTATCGAGATAGCCGATGCGATTATGATCGCTAGGGGAGACCTTGGAGTCGAGATCCCGCTGGAGAAGGTGCCGACTATCCAAAAGCAGCTTATTAGAAAGGCCAACCTGGCGGCCAAACCGATCATTACGGCTACTCAAATGCTCAAATCCATGGTTGACGCTCCGCGGCCGACTAGAGCTGAGGCGGCAGATGTAGCCAATGCCGTTCTTGACGGCTCCGATGCCCTGATGCTTTCTGAGGAGACGGCTGTGGGAAAATATCCCGTTGATACTGTTAAGATCATGTCAAATATCATTCAGGAGGCTGAAAAGAGCTTCTCCTTTTGGAGAAATCTTGATCGGAAAACCGACTGTGGCCCTCTGACTATCGAAGAGGCCGTAAGCCAAGCCAGTAATGATCTGGCCTATTATCTCAGGGCGCGGGCCATCATTACCCCCACAGAATCGGGGCAAACGGCCCGGCTGGTTGCCCGATACCGGCCCCAGGTGCCTATTTTGGCCTTCAGCAGGCATGGCTCCACCCAGCGCACACTCCAGTTGTCTTGGGGTGTTTATCCCTTTCTCCTGCCTGATTTTTCCGATTTAGATGATATGATCGGGCAGGCAAAGCGGATAGCCGCAAGCAGCGGCTGGGTTTTCCCTGGTGATACTGTGGTTTTTACCGCTGGCCTGCCGCTCAAGGAGGCAGGGGGTACCAATCTGATTAGGGCAGACCGGATTAGCTAGGGGCTTAATAATCTAGGGAGGCTTAATAATTTCTGGGCTGCTCTTTGGGTTTAAGCTTCTATGCTAGGATATCTTCTTGCTTTTGATACGGGTGGGCTCACTCTAGGAAGGGCTCAAGCCGGAGTAAAAAAATATGCTTGAGCTGAGAGGTAAAATCAATGATTTGCGGCGAGAGGCTAGGCTGGTTAGTGGCCAGCTCATCTAGCTCCTCCAATTCATCCTTAATAGAGCGCAGATCCTCCCGCTCTAAATCAATTAGGCCATGCATGATAAGGTTGACCGAAGAGTCAAGATCACTTTCCAGAGAAGAGAAATAAAGCTTTCCCCCACGGGCCATCTCCTCCACCGAATGAAGAAACCCTAGCCGATCAGATGGCTGATTATTAAGCTTGCTCCTTAGGTAGGAGGAGATGAGTTGGAATAGCTGATAGGTTTGGGCTGATATCAGGATAGGTTTTCGGCTATAATCCCAGCGAGGGTCTTCCCCGTTTTCTTCCTTAAGATCGGCAGGTGGTGAAATTCGTGGGATCAGATAGATTCCCGAAACAGCCGTCCTGGCCTCATGTGAGCTATTTTCCTCTATAGTTAAAATCTTGCCCATCTGACAGATCAGGGGATATTGGGTCATATCCAGATTATTCAGAATATTCCCCAGGTTTCCTTCATCTAAGCTTTCCCAGTCTCCACTTTGGGGCTCGGCCAAAATCACTCCTCGCGAAAGATGCCCTTGTGGGGCAAAGGAAATCATGGCATGACCGGAAGGAGAAGAAGAAAAAAAGGTTGAACGAATCTTCTTCAAGAGGTAGGGAGTCAGTGTGGTATAGAAAACCGTAGGAATTTTATTGCAGAGCTTTTTTCTTTCCTCTCTAGCTTTTGGATTAGAGAAAAGAAAACGAAAGTACTCCTCATCCTGGATCTTGATCTCATCTGGTGAGAGCATCAGGTAAATCCGCTGAGAAAATTGAGAGCAGTCAGACTTATTTTTTTCGTACGATCTCCAGTTCTTGTTATCATCCGCATATTTTGTGAATAGAAATAGAAAAAAATTGGCTCTAGCTTCTGGATTGGTAAAATAGGGCCAGATGTAGGAGTCGGGGTAAAAGAGGTCAATTTCACTATAAGCCGCCTTATACTCAGGGGTGCGAAAATAATCCGTGGGCATACCCTGTCGGTTAAGTATTTTGAGAGCAGCCAGAAGCCTAGATGAGGAGGTATTCTCTGATGAGGAAAGGTCTGCCTTTTTCAGCGTATAGCTGTGATTAAGAGTATCGTAGTCGGCAATTTCGGCTAAACTGACCTCAGGAGAAAGATGCCCCCGAGACCTTTGAGCAGGAGATTCACCATCAAGGTCATGGACAGAGGAAGAGCTAGTCAGAGGCATCTTTTTTCCCCTGCCCTCGTCAGCATGGCCATCAGAAGAAGATAAGGGGTGCAAATTTTGGGGGCTAGATTTTATCACCTCTTTTGCCTGCTGCCACCTTGGCCATAGATCAGTCTTTTTCTCCTCCTGGTGGCTGAAGCTGCCGATATCATCTTGCGCCGATTGAGTAGCCTCATCCCGCTGGTCTGGTCCCTTTAGTAGGGAGAAAAAAATTATTCCCTCGGCAACTGCTATTGTTAAGAGAAACAGGAAAGAGAGCATCCTGAATAGCCTACTGTATAACCTGCTGTTTTGACAAGAGCGTTGCGTCCCTGCTTACCCCCTTTCAAACTTCACCATAGGTTAACTGAAGTTGCTCTTATTATTTATTAGCTACCATTGAGAGACATAACCCTAATAAGAGCTAAGCCCCTTCTAGGGTTTATGGTTGTTCTGATATAGGGTTTATGGTGTCTGATTATAAAGAGCGACTGAAGTTTAAGTGGCTATGAAATTCAATATATTAAATTTAATCAGATTATAGCAGACCTGTGGATAAAATTACAACCCAAAATGCAGGAGGGAGACTAGGGTAAGTAATACTTTCACACTCTGCGGCGATCGGCTCTTTCTCATAACAATTCTTCTTCTTCTTTCAACTCCAGAAGCCATCGTTTGTAGAGGAGAAAGCATATTATGAAGAAAATAACCATCAAGGCAGCAAAAAGCCCTTTTTTGCGGGTGATAAACTCCTCTTTCATGTTATCTACAGTCCGTTTGATTTCTTTAACCTTAGCCATACCCTGATTGGTATACTTGGTTACTTCCTCTTCATTTAGGGAGTGGGTTCTCGGTATGGCTTCCAGGACACTTCGCCGAGCTTCAAGGAGGCTTTCCTTAAGGTCCATGACATCAAGCCCTGGGGTTTCCTGAAGCGCCAGGACGAGGTCTTCTGTTCGATTGATTTCCTGGGTCGTATTCTCAATGGCTTCTTTGAGTCTAATTCCTCTCAGGTATTCCTTGGAATTGGTCAAATGACAGAAGCCGCAATGATGGATAGACTCCCCAGCAAAGAGCTCCGTTGTGGGATAGCGGATTTCATGATGATCATGGCAATCAATGCAGCGAGGTTTATTTTGCTCTTCCAGGGCGTTTTTATGTCCCCCCTCAAAGAAAAACTTAGCCGTGTTCATATGGCAGTTTCCACACACATTGGGGACTTCGGAAACCTCGGCTGGCTTGGCCCCGTGGGCACTGTGACAGTCAGGACATGATGGGACCAGGGAAGGGTTTTTCCCGTCGACCTTATTTTGGATAATCATCCCATGATAGCTGTTGTAGTAGGCCTTGAGCTGATTGGTCGGCAAGCCATAGGGGAGCATATAGTCTGGATTAGAATGGCAGCTGGCGCAGGTTTTAGCCACGTTTTTATGATTGGCTAGAGAATTGTGCTCGCTTACCTTGGCAATATCATGACGCCCATGGCAATCTACACAGACCGCCACCTTAGTATCCTTTTTCTCAAACAGTGTCCTGCCATGTTTACTGGTTCTATACTGCGAGAGTTGATCTACCCGCTTGTTATATTGCCTCATCCAGCTAGGATTCGAATGGCAGCGGCCGCAAAGTTCAGGTATATCAAGCCGAGTGGGCTTGCCGATGAAACCTGTGCCCTCGACCTTTGGCTTATTGAAGGAGCTGGGGTCTCCTCCATGACAGGCCGGACAGGTAACATTGTTCCTCCCATGAACGCTTACCTGCCACTGTTTAACCCATTCGGCTTTATCCTGCCCAAGTTGAGTATGACAGACGATGCAGGTGATTTGATTCCCCTTGCGTTTTCGCTTTCTGGGCATATTAGGTTCATTCTGGGAAGTGGCAGTCGAAGTATTCTGCGCTAGACTCACTCTCTCCAGACTCTGGGAAAAAGTAAGGAAAATGAGCAGAGGGGCAAAAACAATAGCTGCCGCTTTTTGGAAATATCTTCTCATAGATCACCTGAACTTGGCCAAAAGGGTAAGAAAGATGAAACAGACAAAACCTAAACTTATTAAGGCTATGGCTAGTGGCCGCTTCTTCGGGTTGCGAGCCGGATTTCGGTCTATGAAGGGAATGAGAAAAAGAAGAGCGATAATTGCCATCTGAAAGAGCACCCCGAGCAATTTTGGTGCCCAACTGCCAAGGAATTCCAGATTCCCCGCTAGCTCCAGAACCTCTTGTCCGGCTAGGAAATACCACTCGGCTTTGACCCTCTTGGGGGTATGATAAGGATCAGCCTTCTCATGGATAGGGGCCGGCGAAAGGGTGGCTAGAGAAATCAGGAGGGCAAAGCAGAGAAGAATAGCGATGGCATGGGTAATAAGGTCTTTGGGAATCAAGTAGTTGCGAATTGGCAGAAAATGGACCACCAGAAAGAAGGTGGTCAAAGCAGGCAAGACCGTAACGTGCATGGTAAAAAATCGGGTCAGAGTTACCTGTGAGACATTTTCCCCACCTCGGGCAATAACCTTAAGATAATGTCCAATATAGGGAAAGGCCATAGGAACCTCAGTAACGACCGTCGAAGCCCAGTACGAGATCTGATTCCAGGGCAGGAGATAGCCGGTGAGTCCAAAGGCCAGGGTTAGGATAAGTAAAACTACCCCGGATATCCAGGTAACTTCCCTTGGAGGTTTATATCCCCCTCGGATGAAGGTTTGCAGGAGATGCAGGAAGGTCAGCCCAATCATCAGATGGGAACCCCAGAAATGCACTCCTCTGATCAGCCAACCATAGGGTACAATATTGGTAATATAGCGGACGTTTTCAAATGCCTCGGCCACCGTAGGATGGTAGTAAATCATCAAAAAAACTCCGCTTATGCATTCCATCGCAAAGAGGAAGGTAATCAACCAACCTGTATAGGCACTAAAGTGTATTTTCTTTTTGGGATGCAGGCTTCGCTCAATAGTCTGAAGCAGGCTCTCGCTGATCCCAAGCCGCTTTTGGAGAAAATCCTCTCTAAATCCTTCTGGAGTAAACCAGTGAATCAGCTCTTTAAACCCTGCCGTATGGTTCGGTTTCTTTGGCCTGGGCTCTGCCTTTATCTTCTTCTGCTCTCTTGGCTCGGTAGTAGTCAGAGTAGCCATAACCTTATGCCTCCCCAATGAGTATCTTATCATCGGCCACTTTGGCCTTGACAAGAGTCAGCGGCTTGGGCGCAGGACCTGATTTTACATTCCCATTGAGATCATATTTGGCTGCATGACAGGGGCAGACGATCTCCTGGCTGGCCTCATCCCACTGGACTATACACCCCAAATGGGTACAGACGGCTGTGAGGGCGATCACCTCCTGGCCGGTATGAATAACAATAGTCGGTGTGTTTTTATAATTGATAACCTTGGATTTCCCCGCGGGAATCTCAGCAGCATTGATTTGAACCACATCCGGATCCTGGGAGTCCTCTTGTGGTGGAATCAGAAACCGAATAATCGGATAAAGAAACCAACTGAGAAGTGCACCGATAATTCCACCCGTAAAAATATTGAGAAAGATTCTGCGGGTAGTAGTCAGATAAGATTTTTGGGTATCACTTATATCCATAAGTAATAAGCTCCTTATGTGGTAAACAGCTCAAGATGGCGAAACAGATTCGGATTTGGGGTCTTGGAGTTAGGTGAAACTTATTCTTTTTAAGGAAGAGCAGGATGAGCGTTTAATTTCCCCCAATTTTCATGTCTCTAATTTTCGTCTCTCTATTTTATGATCGGCTAGGGACAGGGAATCTTCGTTCAAAAACTGCTGAAGTAAAAATTTGCCAATATTCTCGAATGTCAACCGAGAATCAGCAAAGAGCTATTCGAAAAGCTATTATAGGAGGGAGATAAAAATAAGAGATTTATAGGATAGAAGAAGGTGGATATAAAGACCTTCAGATATGGCCGCACCCCATGATGACGAATCATTCTTGATGAATATCCTAAGCATTAGGCAATTCTATTATAATAAATTATAATATACATGGCATTATTTATATTAATAAATATCATTATATTAAAGGAGAAATTATGGCCAGAATCGATGCTTTTTTTAAACTCATGCATGAGCAGGGAGCTTCGGATTTGCACATGGTTGCTGGCTCTCAGCCTATCTTGCGGATTCGGGGCGATATGGAAAGGGTCAAATACGACGTTCTGGATAATGATACCCTGCGGTCCATGCTGTATGAGATCGCCCCTGAGGAGAAGATAAAAGTATTCGAGGAGACGGGAGATGTTGACTTTGCTTATGAAATCCCAGGGCTGGCTAGGTATCGGGCCAATTTCTTTATGCAGAAGAATGGAATTGGCGCGGTTTTCAGAGAGATTCCCTCAACGATTTTAACTGCCGAACAACTGGGACTGCCTCCGGTGGTCAAGAAGCTGGCTATGCTCAATAAAGGACTGGTTCTGGTTACCGGACCTACAGGGTCTGGAAAATCAACCACCCTGGCCGCAATCATTAATCATGCCAATCGGAATCGTCGAGATCACATCATTACCATTGAAGATCCGATCGAATTTGTCCACCAGAGTCAAGGGTGTATAGTAAATCACCGGGAAGTCGGAACCCATACTAGGTCTTTTGCTACAGCCTTGCGCGGGGCCTTGCGCGAGGATCCAGACATTATCCTGGTGGGCGAGATGCGGGACCTTGAAACTATTGCTCTGGCTCTTGAGGCTGCTTCAACCGGCCATCTGGTCTTCGGAACCCTCCATACCCAGAGTGCGGCCAAAACCGTAGATCGAATTATTGATGTCTTTCCGGCCAATCAACAGAGTCAGATCAGAACCACTCTTTCCGAAACCCTGAGAGCAGTGGTTGCTCAGACCCTATTTAAGCGAATCGATGTCAAGGGCCGCTGCGCTGCCCTGGAAATCTTGATCTGTACCTACGCGGTAGGAAATCTGATCCGCGAGGGGAAAACCTTTCAGCTCCCCTCGGTCATGCAGACCGGCAAGCAACTAGGTATGCAGACCATGGATGACGCCATTATGAGCCTGCTGCAAAAACATATGATCAGTCCCGAGGAAGCCTATATGAAATGTGTGCAAAAAGCAAGATTTGAGCCGTTTCTTAAAACGCCGCCAGATGAGATGATTTAGCTTGTCTTAAAGACATCAAACCCGGACCTGACCAAAGGAGGGATAAGGCAAGTGACCAAACGAGAGTTAGATCGAATCCTGACCATCATGCTAAATGCCTACCCAAATGTCTCTGACCTAAACTTTACAGTCGGCAAACCCCCACAGGTTGAATCTTCGGGACAGCTGATGCCGGTAGAGTTTGACCCACCCCTGCCCCATCTGACGCCATATCAGACCGAAACCCTGGCTATGATGCTGATCAAGGGGGATCGGCGGCTTACCGAAACCCTGCTGAGAGAAGGCTCGTGCGATCTTTCCTACTCCCTGGAAGGAGTAGCTCGCTTTCGAGTCAATATCTTCTCCCAGCGGGGCTCCTATTCCATTGTCCTGAGAAAACTCGAAACTAAAATCCCGACTGTGGAAGATCTCAAGCTGCCTCCCGTATTCTACAAGATGGCTGAGGAAAAAAACGGCCTCATTCTGGTTACTGGAGCTACAGGGTCTGGAAAATCGACCTCCCTGGCCGCGCTGCTGGATATCATTAACCGCCAAAAGTCTGTCCATATCATCACCCTGGAAGATCCGGTCGAGTTTGTCCACAGCCACAAGAAGGCCACCTTCAACCAGCGGGAGCTCGGTATGGATTTTGACCGCTTTGCCAGTGGATTGCGGGCAGCCCTTCGGCAGGCTCCCAAGGTCATTCTGGTGGGCGAGATGCGCGATCGGGAAACCGTTGAGATCGGACTTGGAGCCGCCGAAACAGGGCATCTAGTGCTCAGTACCCTGCATACAATTGATGCCGGACAGACCATAAACCGCATTATCGGCATGTTCGAGCAGGAGGAGGAAAAACAAATCCGCATCCGACTGGCCGAAACCGTGCGCTGGATTGTCTGTCAAAGGCTTCTGCCCAAGGTGGGAGGAGGCCGAGTAGCAGCCCTTGAGATCATGGGCAGCAATCTGCGAATCAAGGAGGTCATCTTAAACGGCGAATCTGAGGGGAAAACCTTTCAGGAGATCATCAATGACGGCAAAGCCTTTGGAATGCAGACCTTTGACAGCCACATTATCTCCCTCTACGAACAAGGGATTATTAGCCAAGAGACAGCCCTGGCTTACGCTTCTCACCGCAGCGTTGTTTCACGGGGAATCGATTCGATCAAAGGGGCTCGGGGGGAAAAAACCACCGATATTGAAGGACTTTCCCTTGACAAGGATTATGAGAAGAGGATACGATAACTATGATCAGCCAAGCACAGTGCGGACAAGCTTTATTCTGTGTGAATGACCGCGACAGTCAGCAAAAGCTAGCCAGAATTTTGGAAGAACTTGGCTACCAGCTAACCATCTGTTCACAGGCTGAGAAGGCCGTCGAGCAGATCAAGGCTACGGCCTACCGAGTAATTATCCTAGAAGAGGGCTTTGAAGGAGGGCTGCCTTGGCCTGAGAGCCTGATCTGGCAAGAGCTAGCCCAGATGCCAATGAGCCTGCGGCGCCAGACCTTTGTGATTTTGCTGGCCCGAGGGGGAAAACACCTTGATCCGATGGCGGCCTTTTCCCTGAGCGCCAATCTCTTGCTGGATAAGGGGAGAGTGCGGGAAGATGAGAGACTGGGGGCTGTCCTGGAGCAGGAGATTTTAAATTATACCAAATTTTACCAGGTATATGAGAGGGTCAAGGAGCAGATCAGTCAGGGGAGGTGAGCTTCCTGCAAGGAGCAAGCCGGGCGATGATGGGTCATTTTTTGATCAGCATCAGCATATAAAATGAACAGTAAATAAATGAACAGTTCAAAAACTATCCTCTTATTCGATATTGACGGCACACTCCTCCTTTCCGGAGGCGCAGGCAATCGGGCTCTGAACCGAGCCTTTCAGGAAAAGTATCAGATTAGCCAGGCTATGGAGTCAATTACCCCTGACGGCAAAACCGATCCGGCTATCGTTCGGGAAGTTTTTCGAAAAAAGCTGCATCGGGAGCCTGCCTTCACTGAGATTGAGGAATTGAAAAGGGTGTACTTGCGCTATTTGCTGGCTGAGGTCAAGGCATCTTCAGGCTACCGTCTCCTGCCCGGCATCCTTCATCTGTTGGAGGAGGGCAGCCAAAGGTCTGACCTAATCCTGGGATTGTTGACCGGCAACTGGGAGGAGGGAGCTAGGATTAAGCTAGATCGTTCGAACTTGAGACGATTTTTCCCTTTCGGAGGGTTTGGGTCGGATGCCGAAGATCGAGCTGAAATAGCCAGACTGGCTGTCCAGCGGGGGAGGGAATATGCGGGTGAGTGGATCGGTGAGGATCGAATTTTTGTTATCGGCGACACTCCCCATGACATCCGCTGCGCCAGGGCTGCTGGCGTTAGGGCGATAGCAGTAGCCACGGGGTCTTGCCCGTGGGAGGATTTGGCCTGCTGTCAGCCTGATTATCTCTTGCCAAACCTTGCTGACCATAAGCAGTTTTTGGCTCTGATCTCAAAATGAGATAAAGGGCCGGAGAATCATTGTCCAGCTAGTGTTAAGTCTTTGAATATGGAAATATTGCCAGAATTCTATGGATATTTTAAGATCTCTTCCTCAAAAAACCAGGTATGAAAGATATTGCAAGCCAAATCTCCTTTGGTTAACTATTTGAATTATAATTTTATAAACCCTCATACTTTGCCTATTTATTTCACTCTGGAACAAGTCCGCTGATCAAATCTCATTACCTACTAAGCCAAGCCCCAGTGAAACTCATTGATTCAGTAATCAAAAAGCGTTCTGAAAAAGACTTTGCTGCCTACTCAAGATTGGCACAGAAATTGCTTTATATTTTAATATAAAGTTTTTTTCCACACTTTAGGGGAAGTGTTTTTTCAAGCAGTGGTAAGACGTGATCACATCACGTTTTTCCACCCTTTAGGGGAAGTGTTTAGCAACTTGATTCATTCATCGAGGGAGGGCTTACCATGCATTACCTTGACCGCTTGGACTTTGTCTATTTTTTCCTGCCTGCTTTAATGAGTTTTGTCTGTGTCTATATCTGCAATAATGTCAAACTTCCTTCAGCCAAAAGACCGGAAAAAGGAGAATAAGAGCTATCAGCAGGATCTCCCCTTGACCCAGGCGAAAGTCTGAAGCTTTTAGACCCCTGTGATATTCCTTCGAGCCTCTCTTAAAGGAGGGAGGCCCCTGCTTAACATAAGGCGGCTCCCTGGGTCAAGGAGAGATATCGTTCATGAGGCCATTAGGCGTAAAACCAATCCATCCCTCAAGCCATCAGCAATATCAGCTATTGTAGACTTCGATCACTTTATCAGCAATGGTGTCCCAGGAGAATCCCTTCTCGGCGGCAATTCTTCCGTTTTTCCCCATCCAGCGGGCATGTTCGAAGTCAGCAAACAGGGTTCCGATTCCCCAGGCGATAGAATCAGGGTTATCGTAGATCTTCAATCCGGTTACATCGTGCCAGATGAACTCGGAGGGGCCTCCGTTGACCGTGGTGATGACCGGCTTTCCTGCTCCCCAAGCCTCAAGGATGACGATGCCAAAGGGCTCATTTCTGCTTGGAATGCAGACACAATCGCAGGCCTTATAGAGGTTGTAGAGTTCGGTCCCGCAGCGGTATCCCAAAAAGCGGGTAGCGTGGGCTACTCCGATCTGGTGGACGCGGCGTTCAAGGCCCATTTTCATGTCTCCGTCTCCAACGAAGACGAACTTGGCTGCCGGGTAGTAGCGTAAAACATAGGGAATAGCCTCAACCAGAAGATCGGGGGCCTTCTGATAGGTCATTCTTCCGACAAAGAGAACGGTGGGATCAAGAGGGCCGATTCCATACTGTCTTTTGACCTCGCCAGGATCGACCCAGCCATCAAAATTATGGACATTGATTCCGTTATAGATGACAGAAATCTTCCAGTCTGGAACGTTATACATCCACATGACTTCATTCTTTAATTGATTGGAAACCGTGATCACCCGATCAGCAGCATGAACTGCCTGGCGTTCCTGCTCCCGGATAATGGCTGAGTTTCCTCCCCAGAAGTGATTGCCACATCGTCCATATTCAGTTGAATGGAGGGTAAAGATCATCTTTTTCCCAACCCCTTTGCCAGCTTTCAACCAGATCATGCTGTTTGAGGCCAACCAATCATGAGCATGAATGATATCGAAATGTCCGATGTAATCCTCGGTTTGCAGAAAATGGTAAACGAAAGACCGGCACATTTCCTTTACTTCTTCGATAAAGTTAGGGTTGAGTGAAAAAGGACAGCGATGGTAGTGAACTCCATGGATTTTTTCATAGTGAGGCTGGTTGTGTCCCATTCTAGTGAAGATGTGGACTTCATGTTTTTTTCTTTCTAAAGCCGCTCCCAACTCTGTCACGTGGTTCCCTACCCCTCCCACACTGATCGAGTGCAGGGATTCCCAGGAAAATATGGCAATTCTCATAGAGTCCATCCCCCTAAGATATGCGGTTGTTTATAATAACATATAAACTTGTTCATCATAGTGATTATAACCTCAAAAGTCAATAGATTAGTTTAAAAATCCTTGATTAGGAAAAAATTAGGGTCTAGTCTTTAATTTCGGCTTAAAAAGGGCTCTCGCGCTCTCTTTTACATGTTTTTTTTGACAGATATAAAGAAAAATTATATGATTTGACCCATTAGAAGAAATCAAAAAGCTTTCTTTTTTATAATTGGTTATTTTTTCCAGGATATTTTCAGGCTTAAGGAGTTATTTTGGGATCAAAACCTTTCCTTGTGCCGAAAAGGATAGTAACAGCCTACACTATTTTATCGGCACAATTCCTTTACATGATCTATGGTAGAAGCAAAAAATTTTTTTAATTTAGCAAATTTCCCATTTCCAGACCTTTTCTCACCAGAAGAGGAAGTCTGGAATCCATTGAAAAAGCTAAAAGATTTTATTTCAGACCATCTTAATCCTAATCTTGCCGATCTTCCCCTTGGGGTGCTGTCGAAAACATATATTATCTACCAGGGGAAATTATTCGATCGAGGGTTTCACCTTGACCGATCTAGTGGTAGTTCTCCTCGGGTCATTTTTGAGAACAACTTGTGCCCTGAGGCAAGTATTCTGTATGCCGGATCGATCATCATGGACCCAAATATCTATATCGGCCAGGGGACCGTAGTTGAGCCTGGTGCTCTGATCATGGGACCAACCATTATTGGCGACTTTACCGAGGTTCGCCAGGGAGCCTACATTCGTGGTCATGTCCTGGTTGGGTCTCGGTGTGTGGTGGGACATACCACAGAGGTCAAGCACTCCATTCTCCTTGGAGATACCAAGGCCGGGCACTTTTCTTATATTGGAGACAGCATCTTAGGCAAGGTTAATCTTGGAGCTGGCACTAAGCTGGCTAACCTGAAGGTTTTCTCCTCTTCAGTTACGGTTACTGTGGAGGGGAAGCGATATCAGACCGGGCTACGGAAGATGGGGGCAATTTTAGGCGATGGAGTCGAGACCGGATGCAATACAGTAACCGCACCGGGCACCATCGTTAGCCCAAATGTCTTGGCCTATCCGAACGCAACCTTGAGAGGTTATTATCCTCCCTCTGTTATTGTCAAGGTCAAACAGGATCAACAGCTGATCGAAAGGCGGGATGATAAGTAGATGATAAGATACATGATTAAGGTCGCCACAAGATTTGCTCAAAGATATGTGCCTAGGATCTATTGGGTCAGTTGTCCAAAATATCTCTCCCATTCGGCCATTGTTCTGTTTCCCTACAGGCCTAATCTTCTGTGTTGCGGGCTGGTGGGCATTTTGGAATTTCGAAGAAAAAGCAAGCCCCTGAAGGCTGAGCAGATTGTGGCTAAGATTCAGGAGCTGGTAGAAAAGCTGGGTAGCCAGAGCCCCCAGTCAGATGAATTCTCTCCCTCCTGGGTGCATCAGCAAACCGAACTGCTCAGGGAGCTGAAGCAGATGGTTCAACAGAGCAAACGGGCCGAGGTTTTTTACGATCTTATGCAGGGGGGGGCTATCTGCGCGGGCTTTTTGAAGCAGGCTCAAAATCTGAAATCCTTGCTCGAGCGCGAGGAGCGGCTTGTGGAAAAAGAGGGGATCAAAATCCCTTCAAGTCTTCTTGAGCTTATGAACAACAATCTCGTTGCCCTGAAAGATATTATCTGGAGCATAGAGAATGAAGTTGGGGCCAACCTTGACAAGGTTAAGGGATTGCTCGGCCAAAGTTCAGACGGCTCTCCCTCGCCTCAGCTTATTCAGGAGCTTCGCAAGATTAACTTCATCTTGAATAACCTTGATCGGCTTGAGATTCGGGGCCGTGACTCAGCCGGTATTTCCGTCATGATCACCTTCCCTGATCAAGTGGCCTTAGAAGAATTTTTGAACAAACTAAAAGCCCAAGGTTTGGGAGATCAGTTTGAGCAGCGTACCAAAATCCGCGATCTTCTGAGTGGCCACATTGCCTGTCGTCCTCCGACCATGATTTTTATCTTCAAAGTGGCAGCTGAAATCGGCAAACTGGGGGATAACGTAGCTTTCCTTCGCCGAACCATCACCCAGGACCCTATCTTCCATCTTGCTCTTCAGGAGAGGGGCATTTTCAGCAATATCATTGCCCATACCCGATGGGCATCCGTTGGCATGATCAGTGAAGAGAATTGCCATCCGGTTAATAACGCCTCATATCTCATTGAAGGCCAGCCAGGAGGGGGGGAAATTAAACGCCATGAGGTGATTTCTGACTTTATCTCTCCCCACTATCAGCGGCCAGTTGGCAGTTTGCAGGCTGTTTTGAATGGTGACATCGATAACTATGTGCACCTTAGGGCTTGCTGGGAGCGGGAAAATCCAAATCGGTGCCTTAGCGAGAGGATTACCACTGACACCAAGATCATCCCCTTGCAGGTCGAGAGCTATCTGAGGAAAGGGTATGATTTGGCCGAATCCTTCCGCCGGGCGGTAAATGATTTTGAGGGCTCTCATGCCATTGCCCTACAGAGCGAGCTTGAGCCTGGTCGGATTTTTTTGGCTTTGCGCGGCAGCGGCCAGTCCATTTTTGTTGGAATTGGTGAAGAGGGGTATTTTCCGGCCTCCGAGATCTACGGATTTGTTGAAGAAACCTCCCGGTTTATAAAAATGGATGGCGAGCGAGAGCGGATTGCGGGTGAGCCCAAAACCCAGGGACAGATTTTCATCCTTGATGCCGACACTTCGGGACATCTGGATGGGATTGTGGCTATGGGCTATGATGGTTTCCCACTGGCTCTTTCTGACAAAGCGATTCAGTCTACTGAGATTACGACTCGAGACATTGACCGCCGGGGCTTCTTCCACTATTTTCTCAAGGAGATATCAGAATCTCCTCAGTCAGTGCAAAAGACTATCAGAGGAAAGGCTGACCTGGTGGTTGTCGGGGGGGGAGATTCTGGAGAGTCCCCGCGGCAGGTAGTATTCAATCTAGGCGAAGAGATAATACCTTCTCGGATCGAGCAGGCTCTGCGGGAGCGGCTGATCAAGCATATCTATCTAGTGGGGCAGGGCACGGCAGGCATTGCTGCCAGTGGCATCGCTATGCTGCTGCGGGAGTATCTGAGCAACTCCGGAATTCATATCGCCGAGCAGAAGGCCTCTGAGCTGAGCGGCTTTTGCCTTGACGGCAGGATGGATAATACCCTGGTCATCGCGGTTACCCAATCAGGGACAACCACCGATACCAATAAAGCAGTCGATATGGCTAAAGAGGCTGGGGCCTACACTCTGGCTATTGTCAACCGCCGTGATTCTGACATTACCTACAAGGTCGATGGGGTCTTCTACACCAGTGACGGACGGGATATTGAAATGTCGGTGGCCTCAACCAAGGCCTTCTATTCTCAGATTGTGGCTGGCTATCTCCTGGGTTTGCGTTTTGCGCAAATTATGGGGCTTCGTCCGGATGAATACCTGATCCAGGAGGTTAAGCAGCTGAAGAGGCTTCCCCGGCTGATGAGTCAGGTGCTTCAGGAGAAGCAGGATCAGATCGCAGCTTCAGCCAAAAAGTGGGCGCTGTCAAAAAGGCACTGGGCCGTAGTGGGCAGCGGACCAAATAAGGTTGCCGCAGATGAGATTCGCATCAAGCTCAGCGAGTTGTGCTACAAAACCCTGCCCGCTGATGTGGTTGAAGACAGAAAGCATATTGATCTTTCAGCCGAGCCCCTGGTTTTGGTCTGTGCAGCCGGAAGCCGAGAGGTGGTCCTGGGGGATATTATTAAAGATGTGGCTATTTTTAAAGCTCATAAGGCCACAACGATCGTTATTGCCAATGAAGGAGAAAAGCGATTTCAAGGATGTGCGGATTCTCTGATTGAGATTCCCCGCACCAGTGAGCGGCTGTCGCCGATTCTCAACACCCTGGTTGGGCATCTTTGGGGATATTATGCGGCTCTGAATATTGATGAAGAGGCAAACTTTTTGAGAACCTCACGTCAGATGATCAACCAGAAAATCGTTGAGCTTGAAAGTGCAGGCCGAAATCCGCTGGAAATTATCTTTGATCTGAATTTTCAGAACCTGGCCAGTGAGGCTGCCTTCCTCCTGCATCAGAAAAATTCCGCCGGAGTCTTCAATGCAGCCATGAAACCGAATACCATTGCCAATTTGATCTTGCTGTTGAAGTATGCTGCCGGAAAGCTGCCGATCACTGACCTTGACCGGGATTTTCAACTAGAAGGTGGTATTAGCTGCTGCCTTAATCTCCTGCAAAAGGCTTTGGATCAGGCTATTAATGAGCTTTCCCGGCCAATTGATGCCATAAAACATCAGGCCAAAACGGTTACCGTCGGAACGAGCCGCCTGCCCGAGCTTTTGACCGGCCATATCTTCGAAACCATTCGGCAAATCGGGCTGCCGATCGAAAAATTCTCCCCTCCCAATCTGGCTACCTTGAGACGGCTCCAGCCGGTAATCAAAACTATTCATGGCTATACTCTTTATGAAGTCAATCAGTTAGATTATTTAGGGAGGCCCACTGAAAACTCGACCATCAGAATCATCGGCCGAGGGGGAATCTCTCTAAACCTTGCCTCACGGGTTGAAAAAGACTCAAGGCTGCGTGGCAACAAACGAAGCATTGTTACCAATAACACTGTTTTCATCGGCCTTGGGAAATCTGATCAGGCCCAGCTCTTGATTATCCCTGCTCAGGGCGAGAGCGTTCATCAGAAGATTGTGCTCCTATTCCACATTGGATTTGATGAAGATGTCTCTCTGGAAACTAAAGTTGCCGCCCTGGGCTCCAAGTATGAGGACCTGATTGACGCCCTGGCTGAGCTCGATATTCCCTGGCAGGATGAATTCCTGGCCCCATTTTCCACGGCTGAGCTTTTCCTAAAATCCGATGATGCGCTCATCGAGGCTATTTGCAGCCGGCTGGGCAGGTCAAATTCTTGATGTTGAAATACACGTCTGGTTTTGAGGAGAAGGTGTTGATTATCAAGGGAAAGAGACAAGGAGAAGACTAGAAGATGAGGAAATTTTTCGGCACTGACGGGATTCGGGGAATAGCTAATCTCGCTCCCATGATTCCCTCAACTGTTGTGCGGGTAGGGCAGGTGATTGCAGTTACTCTGGACCCAGAAGGGAAGGGGATCGTAGTGGGAAAGGACCCACGGCGCTCTGGTGATATGCTGGAGGCGGCCTTAATGGCCGGAATCACCTCCTGCGGGAGGTCCTGCTATCGAGTCGGGGTTTTGCCCACGCCCGGCATTGCCTACCTGACCAGAAAACTCAAAGCAGCCGCCGGAGTGGTGATCTCCGCCTCTCACAATCCCATGGAAGACAATGGTATTAAGGTGTTTGGCCCTGATGGATTCAAACTGACCGATCAGCAGGAGATGGAAATGGAGAGGAGAATTCAGGCCGAAGATGAAGAATTTCCCCATCCGACTGGACGGCAGATCGGGTGCATTCTGGAGGTGAGGGATGCTGTCCAGCAGTATTTTGATTTTCTAAAGTGCACGTTTATTGATCTTGATCTGTCAGGGATGAAGATTTGTCTCGATTGTGCTAATGGGGCCACGAGCTCGATCGCTCCCTTTCTCTTTCAGGAGCTGGGAGCTAGGGTACATCCCATCCATTTTCAGCCTGATGGGATCAATATCAATCATCAATGCGGAGCCCTATACCCTGAGACCCTGGCCAGGCAGGTTCTGGAGCAGGGGGCTGAGGTCGGCTTTTCTTTTGATGGGGATGGAGATCGGCTGATCTGTGTAGATGAGCAGGGAGCGATTTTGAGCGGCGATCAGATGCTTCTAATCCTGGCCCGCTATCTCAAGGAGAAGGGACTTCTCCCCAATAACCTGGTAGTAACTACGGTTATGAGCAATCTGGGGTTTTTTAAAGCTGCCGAGCTCTTAGGGCTCAATGTTCGGCAGACCCAAGTCGGAGACCGCTACGTGCTGGAGGAGATGCAAGCCTGCGGCGCGGTTATCGGCGGAGAGGACTCAGGGCATATCATCATCATGGATAGTGAGCAAACTACTGGAGATGGGATTTTTGCTGCTTTAAGGCTCCTTCGGGTGATTAGGGAGCAGTCGGGGCCTGTGTCTGAGCTTGGGAAAATCATGCGTCGCTATCCCCAGGTTTTAACTAGCGTGCCGGTGCGGGCCAGGGTGGATTTAACTCAGGTTCCGCAGATTCGAGAGGCAATCAGCCGGGCTGAGGCAGAGCTTGGAAACCAGGGGCGGGTACTGGTTCGGTATTCTGGAACCCAGCTCATGGTTCGGGTCATGGTTGAGGGGCCGGATGCTAAGACCACAGAAAGGCTAGCTAGTGAGCTGACCGCGCTGGTGCAGCAGCATCTTGGGGCATAATGGCAAACAGCACCTTGCGAGCAGCACCTTGGTGTGCAGTCTCTTTGCTCTCTCGGTGAGTCAACCAAAGCCTTTATTGAAGGCTTGAGGGGCATATTCCCATGTATGTTTAGCCTGCTCCTCAAAAATATATTCATTGACGTGATTATCAATATTCATGCCAATTAAAACCTAACTTGAACGAGTATAATACCGAAGGTATAGTATAAGCTACAGTACATAAGGGAAAGCAGGAAGATAGGGTGGATCATGGATAAATACCTACTAGAGAAACTTAAAGCTATCCAGGGCATAGTCAGGAGCCTAGAGAGTGCGGCGCTGCTCTTCTCTGCCGGAGTCGACAGCTCCCTGCTCTTGAGCCTAGTCCGTGAGGCTCTGGGGGATAAGTGCCTGGCCATAACCATAGATTCTCCCTTCATTTCCCGACAGGAAATCGAGCAGGCCGCTCTGCTAGCTAACCAGATGGCCGCTCATCATCTGATTATGCCGCTCGATCTGCTAAAAGAGCCTGGCCTTTCTGCTAATCCTGCTGAGCGATGCTACCTCTGTAAGCGGAAAATGTTTTCTGTGGCCAAGCAAATAGCCGCGCAGAGAGGATTGGCCTGGGTGGTTGACGGCACCAATGCTCAGGACCTAGAGCAGCATCGGCCAGGGCTTCGGGCCTCTGAAGAGCTTGGCATCCGAAGCCCCTTGCGGGAGGCTGGACTGCGAAAGGATGAGGTGCGGGCTTTGGCTCAAGAGCTTGGCCTGTCGAATTGGAATAAGCCTGCCGACTCATGCCTGGCTACAAGATTCCCCCAAGGTGAGCCCTTGAACAGGGAGAAACTTAGTCTCATTGATCGGGGAGAGAGATTCTTGAAGGAGCTTGGGCTATCCTGCTTCCGGCTTCGCTACCATAGCCAAAATCAGGGGCAGTCTAAGACTCTGCGGCAAATGGCGGCTTGGAATCAACTGGCCAGGGTTCAGCCCTCGGCGGCTGATCGGAAAAGGATTCTGGGGCTTGGGCTTTGGCCAAAGATTGCAAGCGGCTTGAAAGAGCTTGGGTTTGAAACCGCAATCTTAGACCTTGAGGACTACTGCCCTTAAAAGCCGCCTAAAGCTCTTCAGTCCCCAAGGCTATTGAACCCCCAGGGCCATTGAAACCGTAAAGAAAGATAGGCCTTACCCACCGCCAAGATAAAGAAAAGAGAGCCCAGCCTAGCTTGCCTTGAGGAAAAATTGAATTTCTAAGCAAAGTATGCTAAACTCAAATAACTGGCGAATAAATATTTATCGTATGGAAATACAAAAAGTTAAGCTTTGAGTTTAGCGGGCCTTCACACTTTCTTTAATTTGTGGAAGATAAATATCTATTGCCTCTCCCGCGAAGGTGGGGAATTCAATATTCACAAATTCACAAATTTAGCGCTGTGAAGGTGCATAGTTTGTGAAGGTGTATACTTTGCTGTATTCTTCTTCAAGGATGTGCAGGGATAATGCTTCTATGGCTGCTCAGAGAGCTTGGAGGAGGGTGGTTTTGTCCTCTGTCGCCATGTCCTCACTAGTGCTGTCCGTAATGATGGCCGTGATGGTTGCCGGTGCATTTTTTCAAGCTTCATCTTCTTCAGCAGGGCGATGCTTTGCTGCTCAGGAGGGCATGGTGGCGGATGAAAATAGCCTGTATTCGGTTGCCCTCGGAGCCTATAAGGATGGCTTTTATGATTTGGCTATTGATCAGTTTTCCCACCTGTTGCGGTTATATCCAAACTCTGTCAAAGCTCCCTATGCTCAGTTTCGGATTGCAGAGTCGTATTTTAAGCAAAAAAATTACGATCAGTCTCTTATCTGGTATCAGAAACTGCTCGATCAGTATCCTCAAAAAAGCGACCTGCTGGATAAGACCCTCTATCGGCTGGGACAGATATATTTTCTCAAAAAAGAATACGAGAAGGCAGACAGCTTCTATCAAACCCTACTCGATCGCTGCTCTGGTAGCCGGCTGGCTGCTGATGCCCTCTTTTGGTCAGCGGAGTCAAAAAGCCTAGCGGGAAAATGGAAGGAGGCCAAAGAAGCCTACCAGCAGGTGGTAAAGAATTACCCAAATTACCGTTATGCTGCCGATGCCCTTTATGGGCTGGGCATGGCTGCTCTGAAATTGCAGGATGATAGCCAGGCTTTGAAAGCCTTTCAGGAATTTACGGCCAGGAAGCCACAAAACAAACAGCAGGTTGCCAGCGCCTGGCTGAATATAGCGGAGATTGAATATCGAGCTGGGAATTATGATCGGGCAGCTCAGCACTATCAGAAGATTCTCAATGACTATCCTGATTCGTCCGAGATCAGGCTAGCCTTGTATGGTGCAGGTCTTTCCCTTTATCAGGTTCAGCAATTTTCGAAGGCTATAGCTTTATATCAGCAGTTCTTAGCCAAATATCCAAAAGATGAGCTAGCAGAGGCAGTGACCTTTCAGATAGGAGTTTTGCACTTTAAACTGGAAAATTACTCCCAGGCGGCTGAGTGGCTGGAGAAATTCATTCGCACCTGGACAAAAAGCGACTATCTGCCCCAAGCCTCATATTACCTTGCCCTAAGCAATCAAAAACTGGGCAAGATGGATCTAGCCAAGCAGCAGTTTAGCCGCATCGTCAAGGAGTTTAAAGAAAGCTCGCTCTGCGCTAGTTCTTGGCTACAGCTTGGGGCTATGGCCTATCAGGCCGGGCAGTTTACTGAGGCGGTCAGGGCTTATGAAAGCGCCTCAAAGGCGTCTGACCGGAGTGTGGCTGCCGAGGCCCTCTACTGGCTAGGGGAGTCCTGGGCAGGGCAAAAAAATTACGATCAAGCTATCCATGTATGGTTGCAGCTTTCCCAGCAGCAGCAGTACCATGGGATCGACAACTGGGCGGCTATGGCTGAAATGAGGGCCGCGGGGATCTACGAGCATCAGGGCAGGGTCGAAAAGGCCCTAGAGCTTTACGAGAAGGTGGCCCGAGGGAAAAATGAAGATCAGCTCCGATCGGCCGCTCGCCAGAGGATTGAGAAATTGCGATCTCAGATAAAAAAAGCTCCATAAGAGACAGAAGGTCATTATTTTTGAAGGGAGGATGGAAGTCCTTGATGAAGCGGATAAAACAGCAGGGGAGATTGAGGACCCCGCAGGTAAGCTTATCTAGAAAAGTATGGATGATTTTGGGGATAATTCTTATATCATGCTGGCTAATAATCTGCTCAATGCTGCCTCCATTGAGGCTGCCCTCATGGGCCGCCACGGCGGCGGCAGGTAGTGATGGTGCTGAGATAAAGGAGGATGAAGCCAAGCCAGGCATTACCTTGCCAGAGGTTGTGGTTACTGGAGATTATCAGTTAAAGTTTAAAGAGGATAAGACCGACTTGCAGCTTCCAACTCTCTCAGCTCTAGGAGTCAAGGATGTTCCAAGTGAATCGGCCAAATCAGCTATCGCACCGGTCATTGGTGCTGATGAGAAAGTGAAACCTGTGGTCAAACCCCGCTTTGGCTGCCTTTTTGGTTTGCCGGTCGCCGGAGCCTTCTCCCGTGCCCTTCTGAAGGACAAGGGCTATTATGAGTATGGAAAGCATGAATATTCACGGGGAAATTACCGCCAAGCTGCCTCAGCCTTTGAGACGCTGATCAGGAAATATCCCAACAGCCCCTATAAGGGTGTGGCCGCCTACTGGGCTGGAGAATCATACTTCAACCTGAAAGAGATGGATAAGGCTATATCCTTCTACCAGCGGGTTATTGAGCGCTCAACTCAGGCTCAGTACGCTGATTACGCCTTTTACTCTCTGGGGTGGATTCATGCTCAAAGGGGAGAGTTTCGACTGTCCAGCGACTGTCTTCAGTCGGTAATTAAGCTTTTTGGCTTGAGCCCCTTGCGTGAGAAAGCCTATTATCTTCTGGCGGCAAGCCTCTATCACCTAGGAAAATATGAGGACTCAGCCCGCGCCTACCAGCAGCTGCTCAGGGAATTCCCTGAAAGCCCCTTTCTCGCCCAGGGCATCTTCTGGCAGGCAGAGTGCGCTTTTAACCTGAATGATTTTAACACTAGTGAAAAGCTCTATAGCGAGTTTCTCTCCAAGTTCGCCTCTCACAGTCTGGCTGACTCTGCCTTGTACGGCCTGGCCTGGACATATTTTAAGACTTCAAGATTTGATGAGTCGATCAAGCAGCTTGAGGCTCTTAGACAAAAATACCCAAACAGCAGCCTGATTCCCCAAGCCATATATCGTCAGGGGCGCTGCTACTTCATGCTGGAAGACTACCAAAGAGCGCAAAAAACCTACGAGCAGCTCCTAGCCAGCTATCCCAATGCCCCGGTGTCCAATCAGGCCCTGTTTGGCATTGCTTGGGTTGGGTTTAAAACCGCAGACTATCAGACTGCGGCCGAAAGATTGAAGGAACTGCTGGGGCGGCAGGGAATTGATGAGCATCTGCAGATTTCTGCTATCTTCATGCTGGCTGAGACCTTCTACAATCAGAAGCAGTACGCTGAGGCTGCCAACTGGTATCGAAAATTGACTCCCCCCGCTGTAGCCAAAGCTAACGATTATACGGAAGCAGCCTATTTTCGGCTGGGCACCTGCTCTATTCTCCTTGAGCAGTATGCCCAGGCTATTTCTGATCTCACCAAGCTCCTCAATGACTATCCTGACAGCGCCCTAGCCGATCAGGCGCTTTACTGGATCGGTGAATCAAATTTTCGCCAGGGAAACTACCGGGCAGCTATTCAAAGCTACTCTAAGCTCCTGGATGAGTACCCGGAGGGCAAATGGAGCGCTCCTGCCCAGCATGGGATTGCCTGGGCCTATTATCGGATGGAAGACTGGGAGCAGGCTGCTAGGGAGTTTTCACGGATGGTTACCAGTTTTCCAGACAGCTCACTTGTGCCCGATGCTCTCTTTCGTCAGGCCGAATCCTTGCATAATCTTAAAAAATATGCCGAATCTCAAAAGTGCCTTGAGGAGCTGATGACTAAATTCCCCACCTCATCTCTTCTGCCTACAGCCACCTTTCGCTATGCTCTGACCTTCTCCCGGATGGGTGATGGACGAGAGGCGATCAGGCAATTTCGGCGGCTGATCAAGCGGTTTCCACAGAGCGATTTACTCGACCAAAGTCAGTACTACATTGGGTTAACCTTTTTCCAGGATAGCAAATTCCAAGAAGCGCTGAAAGAATTTCAGCATCTCATTGCAGAATATCCCACGAGCCGTTTTGTCAATCAGGCCAAGATCAGAATAGCTGACTGTCTATATAATCTGGGGCAGTATTCACAAGCTCTCTCGCGCTACCAGGAGCTTGCTGCTCAGTTTGTCGACACTTCGGTAGGGATTGAGGCCGAATACGGGATAATTCTTTGCTATGATCGGCTGGGGATGATCGAGCAATACCTTGAGGCATCTAAGAATTTTATTGAAAAATATAAGGATAACCCGATCAGCGAGCAACTTCAGTTCCAGATCGGAGAAACCCTCTTCACTCGTGGAAATCTGCCCGAGGCTATTCAGAATTATCAGACCCTGATTCAGAAATTTCCCAAGGGAAAACTCCTAGATGAGGCCATGTACAAGGTCGCCTCTATCCATCTGCAATCGGGCGAGTATGAGCGAGCCATTGAGGAATTTACCAAGCTTCTCGGTATGTCTCCCCAAACCAGCCGGGCGATAGATATCCACGTTGGCCTGGCTAAGGCTTACTTTTCCCTTGGGCAGGTTCAAAAGACTATTGCCGAGTGCGATGCTGTATTGCAGTACGAAAAACCCGAGGTTCTCCTCCATGAAGCGCTTTACTACCGAGGGGCTTCTTTTGAGAAGCTGGGCGAGACAGACAAGGCGCGGGCTGATTATCTTCAGCTTGTGGAGAAATTCCCCGAAGGGCCTTTCTTTCACGAGGTTCAATTCAAGCTTGGCCAGGCCTTTTTCGATGAGGCCCGCTACGAGGAGGCAGTGCGAGCCTTCAGTGATTCGGCTAAGTCCCAGAATAAGGAAATGCGACTTAAGTCATTGTTTCAGCTTGGGGAGGCTAGAACCCAGTTGAGAGACTATACCCAGGCGATAGCTGATTTTCTGAAAATTCCATACCTCTATCCGGAGGAAGAAGAGTGGAAGATCAAGGTCTACTATCGAGTAGGGGAATTATACGAGCGGCAGGGAAAAAGCGAGGAAGCCAAGAGCGCCTATCAGAAGGTGGTCAACGGCGCCCGTGATGAGAAATTGCAGAAAGAGGCCCTCCGCAGGATTGGGGTGCTGTCCTCGGAATCAAAGAAAAAATCGAAAAAAACTAAATAAGATCTTAATTTTTAAGTAAGTATTAAATATTTATTTAACCAAAGAGGAAGTAAGGTATGATTGATTACATTAATCAAAGAAAAAATCGAAAAAAACTAAGTATTAAATATTTATTTAACCAAGGAGGAAGTAAGGTATGATTGATTACATTATCAAGGGAGGATGGGTCATGGTTCCCATTCTTTTCTGCTCGGTGCTGGGGTTAGCGATTGTGCTTGAGAGGCTCTACAGTCTGCGGGAGTCGAGGATTCATCCCCCTGATTTTGTTACCAAAATAAAAAAACTGCTCCATGAGGGAAAGATCAATGAGGCGATTGCCATCTGTGGCAACAGTTCCTTCGCCATCTCGAAAATCATTGAAGCGGGTATAATGAAAATTAATGCCTCACGGGATGAGATTAAAGAGGCTATCGAGCATGCAGGCAAAAAGGAATCAATAAAATTGCAAAAACACCTGGCTCCGCTGGCGACGATAGCTACGGTGGCTCCTCTGTTAGGGCTTTTGGGAACCGTAACTGGAATGATTAAGGCTTTCGAGGTCGTGGCTGCTGTTGGTGTCGGCCATCCCAAGGATCTGGCTGGAGGTGTCGGCGAGGCTTTGATTACCACGGCTGCCGGTCTGATTATCGGTATCCCGGCCCTGGTGGCGCATAACTACTTCTATAAGGAGGCGCATGGATACATTGCTGAGATGGAAAATACCTCCATGGAGCTTCTGGACATTCTGAAAAAGGATGAGAGCACAAAAGGCTATTTCCACCGGGATAGTGAGGCAAGGGGGAGGGAGAGATGAATTTTTCTAATGACGACAATACCGGTATCAAGCTGGATATCAATCTCACTCCCCTGATTGACGTAACTTTGCAACTGGTAATATTTTTCATGATTACCACTACCTTTATGGCTCAGACTGGGATTGATGTCAGGCTCCCCAAGGCTAGCACTAAGGACCTTCAGCCAGAGAAGGAGCTTACGGTAACGATCAGCAAGGATAGGAAAATTTACCTCAATGAAGACCTTGTCTCTCTGGCTGAGCTGCCTGCTCGGCTAGACAAGGCCCGAAGTTTGGGGAATAAATCCGTTCTGATTATCAAGGCCGATGAGGTCGTCCCTCATGGCCTGGTTGTTTCAGTTATGGATGTCGCCAAAAAAAGCGGTATTGAAACCCTGGCCATTGCTACTCGGCCAGAGGACGAACATTGAGCAGGCGGTAACTTTGACCATAAGTAGCTGATTATTATGGCGGAGAATAGAAGTTTGTCTACATTTATAGCCATCTCTCTCCTGATGCATGTCGTTCTTATCTTGCTGATCCCAAAATTCAGGCCGCAAGATCTGCCAATGCAGCAGATCGGCGGATCATCCTCTGCCACCCAGGTCCATCTCATTCAGAGCCGCCCTCTCTCCTCGTCCGTCCAAAAGAAAAAGGCTAGACCTCAGGCCCAGGGGGATCTGCCTGCTCCTGAAATAGATCCAAGGATGCTTGAGCGGCTAAAGACTGTGCGGGATATCAAGATGCCCTCCTTTGCCCCTCCTTGGCCCAAGCAGAAGGAAACAATTCCCCTACCGCATAGGGACAAGCCCATTGAGGATAAGCTGATAGACCAGCCCTTGCCAGATGAGATAGCCAGCCAGCAGCAGGAGCAGAGGCAGCTTTCTCCTCGTCATATGCCAGCACCCCAGCCGCCGCCCCTCCCCAAGCTGGCTGAAGAGCCGATCAAAAGGGAGAATAAAAAGGAGGATGTGATCAAACCGGAAGATATCTTGCCAAAGCCTGAGCCGGAAGAGATTGACTTTGGTGATGATGAAGAGGCAGCAGAAGAGGTGAGCGATGCTAGCCTTTCTTCTTCGTTTAGTCCTGATATCGAATGGTCAGGGAAGCCTCGGCGTATTCTTTACAAACCTGCCTATCCGCCACGCTACCCAGAAGGCTATCGGGGCCAGACTCAGGGACGGATCAAGTTGAAGTTTTGGGTAGATAGCCAGGGATATGTTGTTCGGGTGGTGCCGATGCAAAAATTAGACCCTCGGCTAGATGTGGTGGCCACAGAGTATTTACGCCAGTATCGGTTCGAGCCGATAAGTAGAGGGAAAGGAGAGCTTGAGTGGGGAATTATTCCATTTAGCTTTCGCCTTGAATGAGTTCGCCGTGGCTGATGGCGACCAGGATAATGAAATTCTGGACAATAATAAAAAATAAAATCCTGACTGATAAAAATAAAAAAGCCTAACTGAAAAAAAGCCTAACTTATAACCAGATGGAAAATCAGGAAATTGACCGACTCATTCTGTTCAGCTTGAGCCCAGAGGAAACCCATTACCTGGGTAGGGTACTGGGAGAGTCTTTGTCCTGCGGCCAGCTTGTTGCTCTGTCTGGTCATCTGGGAGCAGGGAAAACCTGCCTGATCCAGGGCATAATGCGGGGCTTGGGGGTTCAGGACCGCTACCTTACCAGCCCTACCTTTACCCTAATTAATGAGTATCAGGGAAGGCTGCTGCCAGTTTATCACTTCGATGTCTATCGGCTCACCAGCCCGCAGGAGCTTGAAGAGCTTGGCTATGAGGAGTATTTCTTTGGCCAGGGAGTGACTTTGGTTGAGTGGGCTGATAAAATCAAAGAGCTTTTGCCCGAAGATCATCTTGGGGTAGTTCTGGAGCAGATTGGGATCGACACTCGGCGGCTGTTATTCACCGCTCAAGGGGAGAATTCAAGGAGACTTTTGAGTCGCTTTCGCGGTCTGCTCTTTTCAATGAAATATTGATTCTGAAATATTAAATATTGATGATAAATATTGATGAACAGTTTGGTCAGATTTCAGGCAATATTGAATAGTTACAAAAGTGCAAAAGTATACTGATATGAACATCCGGCGAAAGATAACCAGGCCCCTATGGCTGCGGGGGGTACAAATCGGCGGTGGCGCCCCGATCTCGGTTCAATCTATGACCAAAACCGATACTCGAGATGGCCAGGCTACAGTGGCCGAGATCAGGCGGCTAGCTCAGGCTGGCTGTGAGATTATCCGCGTCGCTGTGCCTGATCGAGAAGCAGCCGGGCAGATTCCTTATATAGTTCAACATAGCCCGATTCCAGTCATTGCCGATATCCATTTCGATTACCGGCTGGCGATTATGGCTATGGAGGGTGGGGCTGAAGGACTTAGGATCAATCCGGGCAACATCGGATCGCAGGCGCATTTGCGGGAGTTGATCGGGGTAGCTCGCGACAGGGGAGTGGTTATTCGCATTGGTGTCAATGCCGGCTCACTGGAAAAAGAGCTGTATCAAAAATATGGAGGGGCAGGTGCTGAAGCGATGGTTGAAAGCGCCAGGCGTAAGGTCGAGCTTTTAGAAGAGGCGGGATTTTCAAGGATCAAAATCTCTGTAAAATCCTCATCCGTGCCAGAGACGATTGAAGCCTATCGGCTGATAGCCAAAGAGCTAGATTATCCACTCCACATTGGCATTACTGAGACAGGAGATGCTTTTTTCGGCGGAATCAAATCTGCGGTTGGATTGGGGATTTTGCTGGCCGAGGGAATCGGAGATACGCTTCGAGTGTCTCTGACCGCAGATCCAGTCTGGGAAGTGCGTGCAGGATATGAAATTTTGCGCTCTTTGGGGATTCGGCAGCGAGGGCCGGAAATTATTTCCTGCCCTACCTGTGGCCGCTGTGAAATTGATATCCAGAGGCTAGCCGCCGAGGTCAGGGAGCGAGTTGGCCATCTTACCCATCCCCTGAAAATAGCCATTATGGGCTGTGTGGTCAATGGACCAGGAGAGGCGAGGGAGGCAGATCTGGGGATTGCAGGAGGCCGAAAGAGAGGGGTTATCTTTCGCCAGGGAGTGATTGTCAAAAAATGTGCAGAAGAGGATCTTCTTTCGGCCCTGATTGAGCTGATTGAAGAGATGACCGGAGAGAAGCTGTGAGTGAACTTGTAAGTGAACTCTTGTATGTGAACTAATGCTAAGTGAAATTAAGAGGAGGCTATGCTTTTGCACTTTTTTCCGAACCTTTGATTTTAATGGATTTTTCTATTAGAGGTAATTTTTAAAGATTTCAAGGCATTAAGAAATTTCTGCAAAAGTGTAGAGAGGAGGATAAAAGAAGGGCATGTATAAACTTATGGTCAGTACAAGTTTTGCCGCCGCTCACCAGTTGCGGGGCTATAGGGGAAAGTGTGAAGCGCTTCACGGGCATAACTGGCGGGTTCAGCTCTATGTCAGGGCCGGGGAGGTCAATGAGGTTGGATTGGCTATTGATTTTAAGCACTTGAAAAAATGTCTCGACAGCATCCTCAGCACCCTTGACCATACAAATCTAAATAACCTGCCTACTTTTGAAAAGCAAAACCCCTCCTCCGAAAACATTGCCAGGTATATATTCGAGCAGGCTTGCAAGGAGCTTCAAGGATCGCCCATCAAAGTAGCCTCAGTTCGGGTCTGGGAATCAGACAGCGCCTATGCAGAATACTTAGAGCAGGACGAGAGCGCCACTTAACACTTCAGCAAGCCAGGCACACTGATCGATAGACAAGCCAGGCACTAGTCGATTTTAATCAAAACCTGCTGGCCAGGGCGTATGGTGCTTTTGGCATTCAGCTTGTTTAACTTCAAAAATTCATCTAAATCTAGATTATGACTTTTGGCTATCTTAGCCGGAGAGTCTCCCTTTTTAACCAAGTAGACCTGATAGCGGCTAACCTTGGTCTTTTTCCCCTTGGTCTTTTTCCCCTTACTATTTTCAGCATTTTGAGCAGAAGATTTTTGGGAGGCCGAGGAATTGTTCTGAGCAAGACTTTGGTCAGGATTGTCAGGGTTGAGCGGGATGCGAATCTGCTGGCCAACTTTAAGCTGTTTTCTGCTCTTGAGGTTGTTCGCCTTAACGATAGCCTTAACTGTAGTTTTGTATTTTTTAGCTAATTTATTTAGGGTATCTCCTCGCCTCAGCCGAACAGTAATGACTTCGGGTGTAGGTTTTGGTTTAGCTGTGGTTGTAGAGGCATTTGGTTTAGTTTTCGTTTTGGCCAGGGTATAGGTAGTAGTAGTATAGGTAGCTTTTTGTTGGATCCGGACAATTGGCGAATCTTCAGGCTCTGGTGGGGACGTCTCAGGGAGAGACTCCAGGCAGGCTAGGACCTGTTCTTTGGTATTTAGAGGAACCTTCAACGGGTATTCATAATTTGGCGTTATCTGGTAGCGAAGCTCAGGATTTAACTCAGCCAGTACTTTTCCACTTATTCCTAATTTTTCGGCCAAGCTCTTTAGAGAAATCTGTTTCCTTACAGTAACGGTTTCGTATTCAAGGGGGGCAAGCGGCTGGCCCAAATCGATGCCAAAGCGGTCAGGGTCTTCAATGATCTGAATGGCCGCTAAAAACCGGGGAACATAGCGGGCAGTTTCCTGGGGAAGGCGCTCATAAAGGTCCCAGAAATTATCCAGATAGTTGATATGCTGATTGCGAATCACCCTCAGGACTGTTCCTTCTCCACAGTTATAAGCGGCTAAAACCGTGGTCCAGTCACCAAACATTTGATGCAGTTGCCTGAGATACTCAATGGCTGCTCGAGTTGATTTTTCAGGATCCATTCTCTCATCGACCCATTTGTCTCTCTTGAGGCCAAACTTACATCCAGTTGAAGGGATAAACTGCCATAAACCCAGGGCACGGGATCGGGAAAAGGCTTTTTCCTTGAAGTAACTTTCGATTAGAGGCAGCCAAGAGAGCTTGGTCGGAAGACCGGCTTCGGTCAATTCCTTGACAATCATAGGACGATAGAGCCCAGAGCGGCTGAAAGCCTCAAGGAAATGTTCCCTTTCAATTCCCAGAAAAGAATCAATCTCTCTCTTTACATGCTCGTTCATGGTCAAGGGGATTTCTCGATGAGTCCCGTTGACTACATGTTGCCGAGAAGCATAAATTTCCACTGTCCGTTTAGAAATCAAAAATCGGATATCGTCCTTTTGCTGCAATAGATCTGTATCATTATCGGGATCAACAGAGGTCAAGAGTGCATAGGCACTATCCAAAGTTTCAAGAGCCGCGTCCGGATTGCCCCCCTCCCACTGTCTTTGGGCTTCTTGACAGAGCTGAAGAGCAGCGTCTAACTTCTCTTGCGGTGAGCTTTCATCAGTCTCTTCCTCGCCTAGCTTTGACTCTTCGAGGGCTGGCGAATCCTCTATTGACTCAACTTCTGATTGATCACTCTCTGATTGATCATCATCTAGGGCAAGATCAGTTGCTTGGGGGGCTGAGTTATTCAGTTTTGGGGGTTGAAATGTGCTTGATCCTTTTATCTGTTTTTCGGCCAGGGCATGATTTTTCTGTTGACTGTAGATAGAAGATGAGCTCCCTTGAGGGGGAGTGTCTTTATCAGCTTCAAAGAGCTCTTCTCTTACAAATGAGTTAGATCCCTGAGAGGCAGAATTTCCCGATGTCGGCAGCAAGAGCTGTGAACATCCGACTTGGGCAAGACACAGGAAAATAATAAAGCAGGTAAGTAAAACATAATTCAACTTCACTTTCATAAGAAATAAATCTCCTTATCTTACTGTCTCTCTATCCCATGAGTTATTTAACTATTATTCGATATGAAGTCTTTTTATCTTGGAGTCAAAGGCTATCTTGAGTAAGAGATGGCTGTACTTTTCTTACTACTATAAATGATTTCGTCCTGAGAATCAATCCACTTGGGGAATTTTTTTGTTTATCATCCTCGGAAGGGCGAGGGTATGGGGCATTAAGATAAGGGGAAAGACCTTATCGAGTAAGGGTTTTTTCCCTTAAACCCTTTTTCCAAAACTTTAACTTTAATCGCTCTTAATATATCAGACACCATAAACCCTATATCAGAACAACCATAAACCCTCGGAAGGGGCTTAGCTCTTATTAGGGTTATGTCTCTTAATGGTAGCTAATAAAATAAGAGCGACTTTAATTAATATTAAAGTTTTGGGAGGATGGTTGGGAAGGGACCCTTATTGAACAAGGGTTCCTTCCCAAAAAGGTTCCTTCCAAAATAGCTTGACAACGGTCGAAAATATGTGATAAATATTTATCAAGATTGAAATTGCCGGAGTGGTGGAATTGGCATACGCACGGGACTCAAAATCCCGCGGGCCTTAGCGCCCATGAGGGTTCGACCCCCTCCTCCGGCATTTATCTTCATTATCTTAAGATCCTTTAGATATAAGTCCTTAATACACCATTGCTTATAAATAATGGCACCTATTTTTATCTTGACAATAGAGTATGGATTGAGTACTATTTTAATAATCAGAAAATATTATTTTTTAATATATAGATAATTGAAATATCTTATGATGAATTTCCAGCTAATTCCAAGAGTTGAGAGGTGTGGAGTTGGCTTACGGAAAAGTTTACTACTTTCAAGAAATTCAAAAGATTATGAACTTCTATAATTCTTGAATCTGGTGGTCAATTTTGGTCAGTGCGAAAACGACCATGTAGGTCGTTTTTATTTTTACGATCTTACCGTACCCCCCTAAAGAATCAGTATCGTAGGTCTAATTTCCTCTGCTGGAAGATCATCTGAAGATGTTTCGTAAAGGATAAGCTTCATAAAGAATAACAATAAGAATAAAAAATGATATAAGTCTTGGTGGCCTTCAACATAAATTATAAAATTATTGAGGAGTTCTCTATGACTAAAGAAGAAATTATTAGAGCCATCTGGGATCAGCTTCCGAATATTACAGTTAATGAGGCCAGGCGGATATATGAAACTACCTTCAATCTCTTGAAGGAAACTCTGGTGAAGGGAGAATCTATCGAAATTAGGGGATTCGGTAAGTTTACTGTCCGTGAGAAGAACAGGCGAATGGGCAGAAACCCACGTACTGGTGAGGAAGCGGTCATTGTCGAGCGAAAGGTGGTAACGTTCAAACCATCGAAGATTTTTCGGAGCATAGTCTGCAACAATAACAATAATAATGGAGAAGAGTAAAAAGTTACGCTCTTATATATCAGACACCATAAACCCTATATCACAACAACCATAAACCCTCGAAGGGGCTTAGCTCTTATTAGGGTTATGTCTCTCAATGGTAGCTAATAAATAAGAGTAAAAAGTTAAGGTTATGGGGCCTTGCCGTAAAGGTAGAAAAAAGCAGTGATGATGAAGGTAAACAAAAGAGATTAGCAGGTAGAGTGTGATTTTACTTCGCTTGATGGCAAAGTAATTTTGAATCAAGGTAGTCGCACAGGATTCTATCCTGAGTTTTATCTTTCAAGATAAAGCTGAAGTTGCGGCCATTCCTGCTACTTTCGATGGTAATTTTGCCGAATCCCCCCGGATAGACATCGAATATTTCCCGATAGGGAAACTCATTGACTTCGATCAGGCACTTTTTCCTGATGGATAGTTTCGATTCACAAGTGAGATACACTTTCAAGATGGTGATAAGGCGCTGATTGGTAAGGATAACCATACCGCGAGAAAATCCATTCTCGTCTGAAGCTTCGAGCATATTTTCAATAATCTCCTCATCCCATAGGATATCAGCCAGGCATGGGATTTCCTCCCGGGTTGCAAATTGCTCTCCCTTAGTTAACTTACTGATCTGGGTCCGTACTGCTTCTAATTTGTTCATATATCTCTTCCTGCTTTGTCTTCCTAAGGGGTAAGTTCATGGGATGCCCATGACGAATCTTTAAGAAGCGTTGTAAGAGACATTGAGACACTCTCTTACAAATTATACAGGATGAGGGGGGAAAATATCAAAACTAAATCTTTTCTTTTTTTACTACATTCACTAAAAAGGCTTTGGTTTCAGGGATCATGGTATTAGCATCTCCAATCGAGGGGGTAAGGATATTGGCGCTATCTCCTTTTGCCTGAAGTCCTAGCCAGCCGAAATGCCAAGGGAGCCCTACCTGATAAATTTTTTGCCCATTAACCAGCAATGGCTGAAGCCGCTCAGTAACCAGAGCTATAGCCTCGAGGTTACCTCGGGCGGATTTGATCAGACACAGGTCTCCGTTTTTTATTCCCTTGTCCTCAGCCAGCTCTCGGCACATTTCAATAAATACGCAAGGTTGCAGCTCTAGCAGCCAAGGCTGTCTCCGGCTAATGATTCCGGTCTGCCAATGTTCGCTGACCCGATAGGTGGTGCAGACAATAGGAAACTTCGGATCGCAGGTCATAAATCGCATCTCGCCGCTCCTGATCCCTTTTTCGCTGAGTAACTTGATCGTAGGATTCAACCGCTGAGAAGAGAGCAGATTTTTTTCAATCGGGCATTCCAGTGGTTCATAATGTTCGGGGAAAGGACCATCAGCCATCCCGGGGCCGAAAATCTGGGCTCGCCCCTCAGGCAGCAGAGTAAAGGCATAGCGGAAATCCTGCCGCTTCTGGCCGCTAGGTTCCCCCTCCGGCGGCCAATTCCCATCGGGGACATCTCCAAGCCACTGACAACCATCCCATCTGATAGCCGCCTTGGCAGGCTTGCGGGGAAGACCATATTCATTGACTGAGGCCCGATTGTGGAGAATACGGCAATTGTTCGGCCAGGACCAGGCCCAGAAGGGATAAAGTCCAAGGCCGCTTGGGTCGCGACTATCCCTCCGGCTGGCCATATTCCCCTCCTGGGTATAGCTTCCGCAGTACAGCCAGTTGCCGCAGGATGTGGTCCCATCTGCCTGCAAGTAACTCTGGTCAGGAACCAAGGTTCCCTGTTTGAACATCTGGCCGTTAATGTACACATCATTCAAGAAATAACCATTGATTTCTTTGGCCACTCGGTGCGGATCAAAGAGTTTGAGTGTGCCATCTGGCATGATAGTTGAAAAATCCCATGACAGGTTAAGGATAGCCTCGATATTTCTGCCTCCCTTACGGCTACAAATCTCTTTTATCCGGCTCACCAGCTCAGTCATTATCTCCCCATCAGATTTAGCCTGCCCCGGAGGATCAACTGCTTGCTGGCGCCACTGCATCCACCGCCCGCTGTTGGTAATACTTCCCTCTTTTTCAAAGGAGGCGGCTGCTGGCAGCAGAAAGACCTCGGTATTGATTTCGAGAGGATCAACACCAGGCTCTCGCCAGAAAGAGGCGGTTTCATTGTCAAAAAGGTTAACGCTGACCAGCCAGTCCAAGCTGGCTAGAGATTTTCTCACCCTGATGGCATTGGCTCCACTGCAAGCAGGATTTTGCCCCCAGACCAGAAAGCCAGAGATCTTCCCTGAATAGATGGCGTCAAACAGCATTAGCCAGGAATAATTCTGGTCCGATTCAATCTTTGGCAGCCAATGGTAGCCAAAATCATTTTCCGGCCTGGCTGCATCCCCAAAGAAAGCCTTAAGTAGGCTCACGGCGTAGGTCGGGTAATTTCGCAATTCATTAGCACTGTGGGGATCAGCACTTTTTGGGGTATTGAATTCCAAATATTCCTTCAGGGTAGTTTGTGAGGCGTAGGGAATTTTCAAATACCCTGGCAGCAGCTCATACAGCAGGGAATGATCCATAGCCCCTTGAGCATTCGATTCTCCCCTCAGAGTATTGATCCCGCCGCCGGCAACACCGATATTGCCAAGCAGCAGTTGAATGATGGCCATAGCCCTGATATTTTGCGTACCTACGGTATGCTGCGCCCAGCCAAGAGCCGAGATGATCGTTCCAGAGCGCTCAGGGCCCCTGGTAGAGGCAAAGGTACGATAAATCTTCTCAAGAAGCTCTTTTGGTGTGCCGGTAACGCGAGAGACCAGCTCTGTAGTGTAGCGATAAAAATGTTTTCGCAGGAGGGTAAAAACGCAGTATGGATCCTCTAGGGTCGGATCTTTTTTAATCATGCCGCCAGGATCACGCTGAAAAGCCCAGGTGGATTTGTTATAGCTTCTAGTTTGAGGATCATAGCCGGAAAAGAGGCCGTCTAGATCATCGGGCAACTGGATCTGGGGATTTACCAGAAATGAGGCATTGGTATGGAGACGAAGGGTCTTTTCGCAATAGAGTCGATTTTCGATAATGTAGTTTATCATGCCGCCCAGAAAGGCAAGATCGGTGCCGGACCGGATCGGGGCATAGATATCCGCTTTGGCCGAGGTGCGGGTGAAGCGTGGGTCTACATGAATAATGATGCCCCCTCGATGTTTGGCCTCCATGATCCATTTAAACGAGATAGGGTGGTTCTCGGCTGGATTGCTGCCCATGATCAGGATGACATCTGCATTCTTCAAGTCAATCCAGTGGTTGGTCATGGCTCCCCGGCCGAAAGACTCGGTCAGGGCGGCTAGAGTGGAAGAGTAGCAGAGTCGGCCCTGGTGTTCAACGTAGACCAGTCCCAAGGCGCGGAGAAATTTTTGGTAAGCGTAGCACTCTTCATTATTGAGAGCAGCACTACCTATGGAAGCGATCCCTTCGGTCCGGTTTACCAGTTGATTTTTCTCATTTCGCTGAACAAAGGTTCGCTCGCGAGAGTAGTAAATATTCTCGGCAATCCGATTCAAGGCCCAATCCCAGGAGACTTCCCTCCATTCTCTCCCCTTGGGCGCACGGTACAGGGGCACAGTCAGCCGCTGCCGATTTTGTCCCGAAACCTGAATCAGGGCCGCTCCCTTGCTGCACAGAGCCCCCTGGTTGATGGGATGTTTCGGATCTCCCTCCACGTATATTACCTTCCCCTCCCTGACGTGGATCAAAAGGCCGCATCCGACAGCGCAGTAAGGGCAGATAGAGGGGATTTCCCGGCCGTACTTAAGTGGCCAGGCTTTGGCCTCAGCTTTCAAGGCCGGTCTATCAAATCCTAGACTCTGAAGAACCAGTCCGGCAGTCGCGCCTGTCGATATCTTCAAAAAATCTCGTCGATTGAGCTCCATATAATAGATTTTAAGCTTTGGTAAGTCTATGTTAGGCAAAAAAATCCTTTATCCCGCACCGAGCTAAAATAATCTTAGTCCTCTCTTTTATACCTTTTCGCCAAATTTGTAACTTAAGATCAGGATGTAGTTACATAACCTTAAAGCGAAACTAAGTGGTTTCCTCGCTAAGTACGGAATCACTAACTAAAGGCCAATCTTAAGGTTTTGGCTTCAAAAGGTTATCGTTAATGTATAGTTACTGAGCGAGAGAATCACTAAGAAGCAGGTTCTTATTAGAAAATTGATTATTCTTATTAGAAAATTGATTAGAAGATTTATTAGAAGATTGTAAGGTTTGCCCTTAGGGATTTCAGTCAAGTAATTCAATAAAATAACACCCACGAAGATAACAGCAAAGATGTTGACACCCCTGGCTATTTATGATAGAAGTGATATAGTGGATAGGTGGGTAGAGGCTGTTCAAAGAGCAGCGAAGAGTAGGGTTTTAAAAATCTTTTGCTTATGACAGAGTAAGGGAGGGTGAGGAGAATGAAAACCATACTGATTGTATATCATTCCCGAAGCGGACATACGCAAGCCCTGGCCCAGGCGATTGCTCAAGGAGCCGAAGGGCAGGATACTCAGGTCAAGGTAAAAAAGGTCGAAGAGACGAGCAATGACGATCTTCTCCAAGCAGATGCGATCATCATCGGCTCGCCTGTTTATTTTGGCAGTATGGCTGCACCGGTCAAAGAATTAATTGACCGAAGCGTGACCATAAGAGGATCGTTGAAAAATAAGATCGGAGCAGCCTTTGTTACCTCTGGCCATGATAGTGGTGGCAAGGAGACAACCATTATGTCGATTATTCAGGCCATGCTGATTCATGAAATGATTGTTGTGGGAGATCCGATCAGCGCTGGCGGCCACTATGGAGCTGCGGCTGTGGGAGAGCCGGATCATAGGGCGATCAATCAGGGCAAAGCCCTTGGAGCCAGAGTGGCTGAGCTGGTTCATCAGTTTAAAGAAGCGGGAGCCTGGAAGTAGAAAATGAGCGAAAAGTTGGCCAACTAGACTGTTGACCCTCATGTGTTAGGATAGCGAGAGATTGTGGCTGCCGCGGCCGCGGTAGAAGACTGCTGGCCCTTATGTGCTAGGATAGCGAGCAGGTGAGCTGTCTGAATAAATTTCTGAATAAATTATAGATATAAATACTACGCTTTTGCACTTTTTCTCCAAGGCCTTGATTTTACTGGATTTGCTATTAGAGGTAACTTTCAAGGATTTCAAGGCGATAAGAAATTTCTGCAAAAGCATAGTAAATATAATCGCTCTTATTTATAGCTACCATTGAGAGACATAACCCCTAAGTAAGAGCTAAGCCCCTTTGAGGGTTTATGGTTGTTCTGAGATAGGGTTTATGGTGTCTGATATTAAGAGCGGATATAATATAAATATACATCATAATTTCTACCTTGCCAAAAAACGATAGCTTAAAGAGAAACAGATTTCAGCGCATCGTGGTCATTGTTCTTGATGGCCTTGGGGTGGGAGCGCTGCCAGATGCAGCCGAATATGGAGACAGTGGAAGCAATACGCTGCTGAACCTAGCTGCGGCTGTGGGCGGAATTCACCTGCCTAATCTTGAGCGAATGGGCTTGGGCCATGTTTGTCCCTTTGCTGGTCATGATTCCACCATTCAGCCCGTTGGGGCCTATGGACGGCTAGCCGAAGTTTCCAAAGGAAAAGACAGCACGGTTGGGCATTGGGAACTTATGGGTGTTGTGGTCGATCGGCCTTTTCCAGTCTACCCATCCGGGTTTCCAGATGAGATTCTCGACCCTTTCCGTCAAGCCATTGGTACTGAGATTTTGGGTAATGTACCTGCCTCAGGCACGGAAATCATAGAGCGACTGGGCCAAGAGCATGTGCGGACAGGATACCCAATTGTCTACACTTCTCAGGATAGTGTCTTTCAGATTGCTGCTCATGAGGAGATTATCCCCCCTGAGCGGTTATATGAATGGTGTGCCATAGCGCGTTCTATCCTGACTGGCCCCCACGCTGTAGCCCGGGTTATAGCTCGCCCTTTCATCGGCAGCCCAGGAAATTGGCAGCGCACTAGACGGCGGAAAGATTTCTCCCTGGAGCCTCCTGAGCCAACAGTGCTGGATTGGCTGAAGGAGCGGCAAGTCGCGGTCGTTGGTATTGGCAAGGTGGCTGATATTTTCGCCGGACGGGGTTTTACCCAAACAATTCCTGCCAAGGGCAACGCCGATACCTTGAACGTGCTTGAAAAGACCCTATCTGAGCTGAAAGAGGGCTTTATCCTGGCTAATCTGGTCGATTTTGATATGCTCTATGGCCACAGGAATGATCCGAAAGGGTATGCTGAGGCTCTTGAGTTTTTTGACCAGCGGCTGGAGAGACTGCTGGTATTTTTGTCTCCCGATGACCTTCTGCTGATTACCGCGGATCACGGATGTGATCCGGTCACGCCATCTACTGATCACTCAAGAGAATATACGCCGGCTTTGGCCTATACTCCCTTTGCTCGAGCGGGAGTCAATCTGGGAACCAGATCTTCTTTTGCTGATATAGCTCAAACTATAGCTCAAAATTTTTATGTTTCCGAATTAACTAAGGGCGTGTCTTTTTTGAACGAAATTATTTAACTATTCTAAAAATTAAAAATATTAATTTTTTAAAATATTTTTAAAAAATTATGAGAAATTATAATATTTAATTATCCACAACTGAAGAGATTTAATTATTCACAACTGGGGAGAGGGAAAAATTGTTCATCGGAGTTGATCTTGGCGGAACAAATATTAGAGTCGGAGCAGTGAACTCCAGCGGTCAGGTGTTTCACCGCCTTTCGCTTCCAACCAGGGTAAATCTTGGGCTGGAAGAAGTGATTGGAAGGATCGTGAGCACAATTTTGAGCGTTATCGAACAGAGCGAGAAGGAAGGACATCAGATCAGGGGAGTGGGGATCGGATCTGCTGGCATCATCGATATCAGGACAGGCACAGTGGTCAGTTCTCCGAACTTTCCAGAATGGAGCCAGGTGCCTTTGAAGCTGATCATGGAAAATAAAATTCCCTATCCAGTGTTTGTCGATAATGATGCCAATGCCTTTGCCTATGGAGAAAAATGGGTAGGAGTAGGGAAAAATGTTCAAAGCATGGTTTGTATAACCCTGGGTACAGGGGTTGGCGGGGCTATTATCCTTGGTGGACGTCTCTGGCATGGATTTGACGGTATGGCTGGGGAAGTTGGGCATATGACCGTGCAGCCAAACGGATTGAGATGTAATTGTGGCAACTATGGATGTCTGGAATCTTATGCCTCTGCCTCTTCTGTTGTGCGTAGAATCAAACTGGCCATTCAATCAGGAAGGACAACGATAGTCATGGATCAGGTCAACGGTGATCAGGATAAAATCACTTCTACGATTGTCTACCAGGCCGCCTTAGAAGGAGACCCACTGGCAAAGGAGATTATGGAAGAGACCGCCGTATATCTTGGCATCGGTATTGCCAACCTGATTAATCTCCTTAACCCAGAGCTCATTGTTGTTGGAGGTGGACTGGCCAATGCCTGGGATATGCTCTATCCTATTACCATAGCCGAGGTCCATCGTCGGGCTTTTGCCAGTCTGGCCCAAACCGCCCAAATTCGCAAAGCCTCTCTGGGAGATGATGCCGGAATTATCGGCGCAGCCGGCATAGCCTCCTTTAGCCTGAAGGAGGTAGCCTATGCGATATGATTATGGTGATATTGATATGATGATATAACTATACCTTCGCAATTTCTGGCATTCTGGGGCAAGGCTAAAAATCAGCAAGCCTTTGATACTTACCGGATCATGAGCTTTCTTTAAGAATTTTGCTAAGAATAACGAAGAGTTAGTGCAAAGTTTTAATATATTAATCAATATATTAAGTAGTTATAAAATCTTCGCTCTTATATATCAGACACCATAAACCCTATATCAGAACAACCATAAACCCTCAAAGGAGCTTAGCTCTTATTAGGGTTATGTCTCTCAATGGTAGCTCATAAATAAGAGCGAAAATCTTAAGTAGTTATAAAAATGTAAAAGTATCTATGAAAGGATAATTATAGAAAAAGTATCTGGTAGCTGAGTGTGAAAAATAGGTATGAGAGCACAGCGAATGGTCAAGATAAAGAGCCTTCATCAGCTTCTTGTTCTAGTTCTTGTTCTGACTTATGTCTTAAGGTTTTTTTCTTCTCCCGAGGGGCACCTTCAACAATTAAGGTTATTTCTCCCTTAATGGCTTGGCGGCTTCTTAGTATTTCGAGCACGGCGAGGATATCTCCCCTTAAGATCTCTTCAAATTTTTTGGTTAATTCACGGGCTATACACACTTGTCGGTTGCCCAAAATGGCCTGCATGTCCTGCAGGCAGGGGATGAGCCGTCTTGGTGATTCAAAGAAGACCAGGCTTCGCTCCTCATCCTTCAAGCAGGCTAACTCTTGCTGGCGACGCTTGGTGCGGCCATCCAAAAAGCCCTCGAATACAAACCGATCCACTGCAAGACCGCAAATACTGAGAGCTGTAGCCAACACCGAGGCCCCAGGGACTGGTTCAACCCTCAGGCCCTCGGCTACTGCCTCCCGCACAATCCTCACCCCTGGGTCGCAAATGCCGGGAGTTCCGGCATCCGAAACAAGGGCAATGTTTTTCCCTTCCCTCAGATAATCGGTCAGTTTTTGGGTTTGCTTTCGGCTGCTGTACTCGTGGAAGCTAATCAGGGGAGTATGGATATTGTAGTGCGACAAGAGCTTTCTGCTCCTTCGGGTATCCTCAGCGGCGATAAGGTCAACCTCTTTTAAAATTCGCAAGGCCCGCAGGGTAATATCCTCAAGATTGCCGATGGGTGTACCTACAATATAGAGGGTACCTGTTTTCTTTTCTTCCATACTCCGGCGGTCTAGCTCCTTGAATTTAAGCTGCCAGTTCTCTGAGCTACCCTATGGGCTTTGGCTACTCTTAAGGGAGTAATATTTTCAAAATTTCCTTAAATTTACTGAGAGATTCAACTTTAGCTGTTTTTCTCAAGAGTCTCCGTAGGGTCTCTAATTCATCTATTTGCTTGATTGATTGGACAAGCTCAGCAGGAACTAGGCCAAAGCGCTCTTCAAGGAACTCGATAATCGCCAGTTGCATAGCCTCCCTAGCCCCCTGTTGGATTCCCTGTTGGATTCCCTGTTGCATTCCTTGTTGCATTCCCTGTTGCATTCCTTTTTCAATACCCTGCTGAATTGCTTTTTCGGTTGCCTCGTCAATCCATTCCTGGACAATATCGGCTTCCCTGATCATAGCTATTTCCTCCTTAAAATATTCTTTAACCCACTGTTCTTTAAAATAATGAAAAGCCAAGGTCATAGCTATAGATAAAAGATTTGCTCTCTCTTTATCATTCTCAACCTGTCCGATCAGCTCTTTTTCCTTGCGCAACAACTGCTCATCGGGATGATCGGCTATCAGAATCAAAAAGGGTGCAAGCTCTTTCCTCTTTCCGCTCTCAATCTCTTGCTTATACTCCCATAGTCGTATGGTTATAAAGCGGTATTGATTAGAACACCCGTGCAGACTGACCTCATAGCTATCCTGAACTTCGCTCCTGGTCAGATAGAGAATCACCCCAACCACTGGAAGGTCTGTGTCCCCATGAAGGAGAGCACATTTAATAAAGGCACTCTTTAATGCTTCACGGTTAGGCTTGAGCTGAAATTCAAAGATGAAATATCCCTCCTGACCATCGCCATTGATCACCCGCCAGGCATAATCGCATCTCATCTCAGGCAGATTAAGTTCAGGGTTTTCAACCACAATTTTCATCCCTTCGATCTCAGCAGGATCAATTAGCAGGCTGAGGAAAATCTGAGGATGATGCTTGGCCAGAATCTTAAGACTACGATCATACAGATTAACCTTCTTGGGCATTGCTTCTTTCATGACATCCTTTTGTGATGAGAGAGTAGAAATATGCCTTGATTGTTGATAACTTCCAGTCCCTTACTACTTTTATAATTATACACTAATTTAATCTCCACTGCCTTATTTAAATTCACTACTGGACGCTTTTACTGAACCTTACCCCAACACAGAATAGAAATAAAATAGACTTAATATGAAAAATTCACGCTTGACAACTACCAGCCTCATCGTTCATTATGAACAAAACAAAGCTTATCCAAAAGAAGCTCATAGCAAATCATGAACAATTGATATTACCCCTGGTACACTATCTAGGCTGATAAACTGAAGATGAGATATGATCATGACAGGTAAATTAAAACCCATTTTTTCTCTCCTAACAGCGGCCTTGATTGCTCTTAGCTCTGCTGGCTGCTCCCCTCGCCCCCCCCTATTTTTTCACCAGACTCAGGCTGGCCGCGATCAGTCAGCCAGAAAGCCTTTCTTTGGCCCCTGGCCACGTAATCTAGTCTTAATTACTATCGACACCCTCCGGGCCGACCATCTTGGATGTTATGGAAACCAGACAATCCAAACCCCGGCCATAGATACTCTGGCCAGCCAAGGGATTCTGTTTCGCCAGGCCTTTAGCCCAGTTCCCCTTACTTTGCCGGCTCATGCTTCTATCCTGACCGGTCTTTATCCGCCAGTGCATGGCCTTCAGGACAACGGCTATTTTATCCTCGACGATAGATATAATACTCTGGCCGAAATTCTCAAGGAGCAGGGCTATACCACGGCGGCCGTCGTAGCTTCTTTTGTCTTGAATTCCCGCTTTGGTTTGGCTCAAGGGTTTGATTTTTATGAGGATAACATTGCTCCTGATCCAAACCGCAGCGACCCTTTCCGCTACGAGCGCAAGGGCGATGAGGTATTAAGGTTAGCCAAAGATTGGCTGAAGCAAAAAGGCGGGACTAAATTCTTTCTCTGGCTGCACTTTTACGATCCCCACGATCCCTATGAGCCGCCAGAGCCTTACAGAAGTTCCTATGCCCAAGAGCCCTATGGTGGTGAGATCGCCTATACTGATAGCTGCATCGGACAGCTCCTGGCCATCCTGGATGAGCTAAAATTGCGGGACAATACTCTGCTAGTAATAACCTCCGATCACGGAGAGGGGCTTGGAGAGCATGGCGAAAAAACTCACGGTGTTTTCATCTATGATACTACCCTTCACGTTCCCCTAATTATCAGCCATCCAAGGCTTGACCTGAGGTCCACATCCCTGGATTTTCTGGTGCGTACGATTGATATTCTGCCAACCACCCTAGGTCTTCTTGGTTTGGCTGAGCCGGGCAGAAGCTATGGGCAAGGGGTAAATCTGCTGCCTTGGATTACCGATGACAAGAAGCCTTCACCTAACTTGCAGCTTTATGCCGAATCCCTGTATACTAAATTGAATTTTGACTGGGCCAGCCTAACAGGAGTGCGGACCAGTGAGTTTAAATATATCAGAGCGCCTCAACCAGAACTCTATCGGATCGGCTCTGATCTGAAAGAATTGCACAATCTTCTCCTTGAAGAGCCTAAGCTAGCTAGCGGGTGGGAGAAGGAGCTTCAGGAGATGGAAAAAGGCTTTGCCGCTGTCCGATCAGCGCAGGGGGGGGCTAGAGCTAAGGTGGTAGCTGACCAGGAGATCCGCAGGCGACTTGAAAGTCTTGGCTATCTATGCGCTCCTCGGCAGGAGAAGCCGCGTGATAAGAGCGAATCTAACCGCTCTTCCCCTGATCCCAAGGATATGGTTCAGGTTCTCGAATCTCTAGATCAGGGCCAGATCTTGTATGCCACAGGGAAACTGGAAGCAGCGGCTCAGCAGTTTGAAAAAATTCTCACCCTAGATCCAGGGAATATCTTTATCCACTACCTGCTGGGCGATGTTTACAGTCGGCAGGAGCACTACCATAAGGCTCTTGATCATTATCTGGCTGTGCTCAGGGAGCAGGAGGATTACCTTGAAGTGCACAACAAGATTGGCTCGGTTTATGACCACCTGAATGACTATGAGCGGGCCGCTCAGCACTTTCATAAAGCAGCCGCTTTACACCCTGATCAGCCGCGGGCTTATAGCAACCTTGGGATCATCTATATCAAAACCAATCGACTGTCCGAGGCGGAAGAGGTCTTGCTACAGGCCCTTACCTTGAGCCGAAAGCAAGATGATGATCAGGAGATGGCCTTCAGCCTGCGGTGTCTGGGAGATGTCCGACTGCGGATGAACGATGAGGAAAAAGCCAAGGAATACTATCAGCAAGCACTCAGGATTAGACCCTCTATGGTCGAGGTTTACCTTGAGCTGGCTAGATACTACACCAGCCAAGGGCGCTATGCGCTGGCCATTCCTCAGTGGGAGCAGGTAATTATGCTCTTGCCCCAGGATGCCCAGGCTATGTTTGCTCTAGGGCATTGCTATCTGTTGACTGGAGACCGGCAGGAGGCCGCACGACTTTTTCGACACTGTCTCCAGATTCAGCCTGACCATGCTCAGGCGAGGCGGCTTCTTGAAGAGCTGGAGAGGAAATGAGGAGCTAGTCAGTGAAATTAATTCAATAATTAAATTAATTAAAATTAAATAATTAAATTAAATAACAAATAAAAATTAAATTAAACAACAAACAAATTTGAGGTGCACACCTATGATTGATCGATACACCCTGCCCAGAATGGGGAAACTCTGGGAACCACAGAATCGGTTTGAAACTTGGCTAAAGATTGAAATCTGGGCTGTTGAGGCTTGGGCAGAATTGGGGAAAATTCCTCATGAAGCAGTGGAAAAGATCAAAAAAGCCGCTCGATTTGACCTAGCCAGAATCCAAGAAATTGAGCAGGAGGTCAAGCACGATGTTATTGCCTTTGTAACTGCGGTCTCAGAAAATCTAGGGGATGAGTCTCATTATCTCCATATGGGGCTTACTTCTTCGGATATCTTGGATACTGCCCTGGCTATGCTGCTGGCTGAGGCAGCCGATATCCTGATTGAAGATGTAACCAGGCTTCTGACCGCTCTTGAGCACAAGGCCTGGCAGTACAAAGATACACTCATGATTGGCCGCTCTCACGGGATCCACGCCGAGCCTATCACCTTTGGGTTGAAAATGGCCCTTTGGTATGCTGAAATGAGGCGGAACCTGAGGCGCATCCAGCAAGCTCGAAAAACGATTGCTGTGGGCAAGATTTCGGGAGCGGTGGGCACCTTTGCCAATGTTCCCCCTGAGGTTGAGGCCATTGTCTGCCAGAAGGCAGGTTTGAGGCCAGCGGCTATATCCACCCAAGTGATTCAGCGGGACAGACATGCAGAATTTTTTACCACTTTGGCCATCATTGGAGCCAGCATCGAGAAGATGGCCACTGAAATCAGGCATCTTCAGCGCACTGAGGTCCTTGAGGCCGAAGAGGCTTTCGGCAAAGGACAAAAGGGCTCATCAGCCATGCCTCACAAGAGGAATCCGGTCGTCTCAGAGCAGATGTGCGGTTTGGCCAGAATCCTGCGAGCCAATGCCCTAGCCGCTCTCGAAAACGTACCCTTGTGGCATGAGCGAGATATTAGCCACTCCTCGGTTGAGCGAATCATAGCCCCTGACAGCACTATCTTGCTCGATTATATGCTCAACACCATGAGCCGGCTAATTGAAAACCTACAGGTCTATCCAGACAGAATGCGAAAGAATCTTGAGCTGACTCAAGGGTTGATTTTTTCACAGCGGGTTTTGCTTGAGCTTGTAGCCAAAGGGGTCCTGCGCGACGAGGCCTATCGGATGGTGCAGCAAAATGCCATGAGGTGCTGGCAGGGTGAGGGCAGCTTTCAAAATCTTTTGAGCCAGGATCCTGTCATAAGCCGCTATCTTACGCCGCAAGAGCTTGCAACTTGCTTTGATGTCTCATATCATTTAAAATATATTGATACTCTGTTTCATCGAGTTTTTCATGAGCAGGAGAATGACCAGGAGATGGACTGATTCTTTTAGATTTTTTCAAGACAACTACACTTTTGCAGAAAATCTCTTCCTGCCTTGAAATTCTTGAAAGTTATCTTTCATACCAAACCCAGTAAAATCAAGGGGTTGGAGAAAAAGCGCCAAAGTATAGAAGACAAAGAAGGGAAGAAAGAATAGATGGAAAAAAGAGAAAAGCTCTATGAGGGCAAAGCTAAGATCCTCTATGCGACCGATGATCCAAATTTGATTATTCAATATTTCAAAGATGATGCCACTGCTTTTAACGCTCAGAAGAAGGGCACTATCGTCGGGAAGGGAATCTATAATAATCGGATCTCAAGCCATATTTTCAAACTTCTAGCCCAGGAGGGAGTTGCCAGCCATTTCGTGCAGCATCTGTCCGATCGGGAAATGCTGGTTAAGCGGGTGAATATCATTCCGGTAGAGGTTGTAGTCAGAAATCGAATTGCCGGAAGTCTGGCTAAGCGGTTTGGTCTCGCTGAGGGAGGAGTATTATCTCGCCCGATCTTGGAATTTTACTATAAAGATGACGCTCTTGGGGATCCGATGATCAACGAGGATCACATTGCTGTCTTTGAGTTGGCAAGCCAGAAGGAGATGGAGGAAATCAAGAAAATATCCCTTTTGGTTAATACCTTTCTCAAGAGCTGGTTTCAGGAGATCAGAATCTCCCTGGTTGATTTCAAGCTCGAATTCGGCAGATACGATCATCAGGTCCTTCTGGCTGATGAAATTACCCCCGACGGCTGCCGGCTGTGGGATATTGAGACCGAGGAAAAGCTGGACAAGGATCGCTTCCGTCGAGACCTTGGCCGGGTTGAGGAAGCCTATCAGGAGATTTGGCGGCGGATCAGTGAGCAGTCAGCAAAATGATCACAGCAGGTCATCGAGAAGGCAGCAGTAGGCCATCGTACGGCAGGAGGCTCATCGTACCGGAGGGGAGTTTGAAGGAATACTGTGGTTTGGTTGGCATTTATGGGCATCCCGAGGCGGCCCGGCTGGCCTATCTAGGGCTGTATGCTCTTCAGCACCGAGGGCAGGAGAGTGCAGGAATCATCTCATGGGATGGCCATGAGGTAAGGGCAGAGCGAGGTATGGGCCTTGTGGCCGAGGTATTTACTGAGGGGCAACTTGACCGGCTGGCGGGAGATGTGGCTCTTGGGCATGTGCGATATTCTACTGCTGGAGACAGCAGTCTCAACGAGGCCCAGCCTCTGGTGGTAAGGTATAGCGGCGGATTTATGGCCGTAGGCCACAATGGCAATATTGTCAATGCCTTGGAGATTAGAGAGCACCTGGTTGAGGAGGGGTCTATTTTCCAATCCACCTCAGACAGTGAGGTAATTGTTCATCTTATAGCCCGCTCACGACAAAAGAGCTTTGCCGACCGCATCGTCGATGCCTTATCCAAAATTAGGGGCGCTTATTCATTATTATTTCTCAAAGACGACGAACTAATCGCCATCAGGGACCCTTACGGTTTTCGGCCTCTGGTGTTGGGGAAACTTGCAGACTCATCCTGGGTAATAGTCTCAGAGACCTGCGCTCTCGATCTGATCGAGGCTCGGCTTGTCCGGGAGCTAGATCCTGGCGAGATGCTGATCATAAACCGCCAGGGAATAGTCAGCCACAAGCCCTTTGCCCCTCAGCCCCAGAGGTTTTGTGTGTTTGAGTATATCTACTTTGCCCGACCTGACAGTGTCCTTGGAGGACGCAGCGTTCATGCGATTCGCAAAGAGCTTGGCCGACAATTGGCTAGGGAGACAAAGGTTGAAGCTGACCTGGTTATTGCCGTACCTGATTCTGGAACCAGCGCGGCCCTTGGATTTGCCGAGGAGTCAGGTATAGCTTATGATCTTGGCCTGATTCGAAATCGCTATGTAGGCCGCACCTTTATTGAGCCTCGCCAGTCTATACGTCATTTCGGAGTCAAGGTTAAGCTTAATGCAGTCAAAGATGTCCTCTGTGGGAAGCGGGTAATTATCATCGACGACTCTCTGGTTCGAGCTACCACCAGTCGCAAGATTGTGAAAATGATTAGAGCTGCTGGAGCTACCCAGGTCCATCTGCGGATCGCATCTCCTCCGATGAGATATCCTTGCTACTATGGAATCGATACCCCAACCCGCAGGGAGCTGATTGCCTCAACCCATTCCGTTGAGGAGATCTGTCGCTACGTCACCTCTGACAGCCTTGCCTATTTGAGCATCGCAGGGATGAAAAAGGCTATTGATCCGGCTGCTGATCCTAAGAAGGAGGAAAATATCTGCCTGGCCTGCTTCACAGGCGACTATCCTATTTCCTTCCCAGGGGAGGAAATCATGCAGAGTGCTCGATATCGAGAATGAATAAGGACTGTTTTCCAATCATTATTGTAGCTGCCCTGTATGCGGAAATCCAAGGATTAATCAGCCATCTAAAGAGGGTCTCATCCTGGCTATGGGAGGGTGAGTACGCAGGATGGGGGCTTCGGGTCATAAAGACAGGCGTTGGCAGGAAGATGCTACAAAAAAACCTCAGCCGGGCTTTGCTTGAGACTCATACCTCTTTGGTTATCAATATCGGCTGGGCCGGAGCGCTTCAGCCGCACCTTGAGGTCGGCTCGATTGTGGCTGCCCGGCAGATTTACGACCTCTCAGGTGAGGTCTCGGGTTTGGGTGATGCGGGTGGTATATCGGCGAATGCGGGCGGTATATTGAGCAATGAGGGCGGCGCATCGGGTGATGTTGGTGGCCTGGGGCCGCAGCCTTGTTTAACCCTGGCCGATTCTCCGCTGCTGGGTGTGCTTTCGACCCTTGACAGCGTCAGCTTTGGCACCTTTCTGACTGTTGATTATATGGCCGATACAGAGAAAAAACATAGCCTTCACCAGCGCTATCCCCAGGCCCTGGCCCTCGATATGGAGTCTTTCCATGTGGTCGAACTCTGCCACAGGCAAAAGGTGCCGGCTCTGATCCTGCGGGCAATTTTAGATCCGCTCTCTCTCCGGCTGCCAGCTCGATGGGGAAGGGATAAGGGCAGTGAGGATAATACCGACTCTTATAAAAGACTTTATGGCCTGGCTCAGCAAGCGACGTGGGCTAATCTGCAGGCTCTGGATTGGTATTTAAATCGCTTACATAAGATTTACCCACAATAAGGGCTTATGACTTAAGAGCAGTGAGGATAATACCGACTCTTATAAAAGACTTTATGGCCTGGCTCAGCAAGCGACATGGGCTAATCTGCAGGCTCTGGATCGGTATTTAAATCGCTTACATAAGATTTACCCACAATAAGGGCTTATGACGAATATGCTTCGGGTAAATGAAATTTTTGTCAGTATTCAAGGCGAGTCAACCTACGCGGGGCAGTTGTGTGGAATAATTCGTCTTAGCGGCTGTAATCTTCGCTGTCGCTATTGTGATACCCGCTATGCCTATGATGATTATTTTCTGGCTACGGTTGATGAAATATGTAACCAGATAGGCCAATATCAGACGCCTCTTTTGCTCCTGACCGGTGGAGAGCCCCTGTTGCAGGAGGAAAGCTATGAACTCATGGATCGTCTATCTTGCCTTGGCCATACTGTTTTACTGGAAACTAATGGAAGTATTGATATCAGTCGGGTGCCGCCTGGGGTAGTCAAAATCGTTGATCTAAAATGCCCAGGCAGCGGGGAAAGTCAGCAAATCTGCTGGGAGAATCTGGAGCGGCTTGCTCCCTCGGATGAGGTAAAGTTTGTTATCTCAAATCAGGAGGACCTTGAGTGGGCTACCCAGATAGTGGCTCACTACCAATTGGGCAAGGTTTGTCGAGTGTTGTTTTCTCCTGCCTTCGGCTGGATCGAGCCTTCGACCCTGGCGGAGTGGATTATCAACCATCATTTGCCGGTCAGGCTACAGCTTCAATTGCACAAGATAATCTGGGGAAAGGAGGCCAGGGGGCGATGAAAGATCAGATAAAAGATCAGATTGATAGGCAGTCCAAGGGAGACAAGGCCGCGGTTGTCCTCTCAAGCGGTGGGGCGGACTCAACCACAGCAATGGCTATTGCCGCGTGGGAAGAGGGGTTTGAGATTTATTCCCTAAGCTTTGATTATGGGCAGAAAAACCGCTACGAGCTAGAATGTGCCCGCAAGGTGGCTAGATTTTTCAAAGTGCGGGAGCATCTCATCATCCCATTGAATCTTCGTCTAATCGGAGGATCGGCCTTGACCGCTGATGAAATCGCTATACCCCGCGGCCGGCCCGATGAAGAGCCCTCATCTGCTATTCCGCCAACCTATGTCCCGGCCCGCAATCTAATTTTTCTTTCCCTAGCCGTAGCCTGGGCCGAGGTTTTGGGTATTGCCGATATCTTCATTGGGGTCAATGCCATTGATTATTCCGGCTATCCAGATTGCAGGCCAGCTTTTATCGACTCTTTTCAAAAAACAGCCAATCTTGGTACCCGAATGGGGACAGAGGGGGGAGGAGAGGGGCGAATCACAATCCATGCTCCGCTAATCAATTTAACTAAGGGAGAAATACTGCGCAAAGGGCTGGCTCTGGGAGTGGATTATCGTCTGACCTCAAGTTGCTATGAGCCAGATCCCTTCTCAGGCAGACCCTGTGGACAGTGTGACAGTTGCCGAATTCGACAGAGGGGGTTTGCTAGCCTTGGGTTGGATGATCCCTGCAGATAATGAATTTATATAATAAAATTTTGGTATAATGAATTATCTATTGATAGATAAGAAATTATTTCTTGACAATGAATTATCTATTTGTGATAATTGAATTTTCTGAGTTTGCGGCTATCGAGTAAGAAGCTTTAAAGTATATCGAGTAAGGAGCTTTAAGGTATAAGGAGAAAAAGAGATGCATGATCCGAAAGAGATTGCCGAGGCTTACCTGCTGGAGAGCGAGATCGACATCCAAGCGGCAAGACTGACCTATGTAAATGGTCTTTATAGCCGGACCATTCATTTTGCCCAGGAAGCAGTCGAGAAGATAACCAAGGGGTGTTTAACTCTCCGAAACGTAGTAACCAGGGACCATAAAACATCAACCCTTTTTGTAGCTGTCTTTCAAAAAGATATTCCTGAGATTGAAAAACTCTACGAGGCGATTACCTCTCTAGAAAAGCATGGAGCAAGAACACGCTTTCCCCTATATCAGCGCAAAGACCTGCCGCTTTGGGTACCCTCGAAGGTATACGGAGAGGCTGAAGGGATGGATGCTCTCACCAAGGGAGAGTATGTATATAGAGTACTTAAGGAATTTTTAGTCAAAAATATCGGACGGAAAGATGAATCCTCCCAGCAGCAGCAACCCTGAGAGTATCAGGCCATATATTTTAGTCGTTGATGATGAGGAGGAGTTTCGTACAGCACTAAAGGCCCTCCTGGAAGGAGAGGGGTATGCTGTTCTTACGGCCTGTGATGGTGAAGATGCTTTTCGTTTGACTAAAAAATATGATATCCGGCTGATTATCTCGGATTTGCGAATGCCGATCTTGAACGGGATCGCTTTGCTTGAGCTGATTCGAGATCAGAATCCCCAGATCAAGGTAATCATTGTAACTGCCTATGAGGAAGTGGCCTCTTATATCAAAGTGATGAGCCTGGGTGCTTTTGAATATCTAAAAAAACCCCTGGATATGAACAAATTGAAGGAGTTGGTGGCCGGGGTTATGAGTGATGAGGAATAAGCTTACCTACCTTGTTTTTTGGGGCCTGCTGTTTGCGGTCATTGGGGTTGGCATTGGAGCAGGGTATATCTATCAAGCCGCCTGCACCCTCCCTGATGTTGGCTTTTTGCGGGACTATAACCCCGGACAGCCTACCCGAATATATGCAGACAATCGTGAGCAGATAGCCAATTTTTGCCTTGAAAAAAGGATTCCTGTTTCTTTGTCTGAAATTAGCCCAAATCTTATCAAGGCGGTCCTGGCCATTGAAGATGTCAATTTCTATCAGCATAAAGGTATCTACTGGCCCCGTGTCCTGCGTGCTTTTGGGAAAAATCTCATCGCTGGCCGATTTATTGAAGGGGCAAGTACCATTACTCAGCAGCTGACGCGGCTTGTATTTCTCTACCCTCAAAAGACTATCGAGCGAAAAATCAAGGAAATTCTCTTAGCCTACAAGATCGAGCGGAAATACTCTAAACAGGAGATTCTGGAGCTATATCTCAATCACATCTACTTCGGACATAGTGCTTATGGTATCGAAGCTGCCGCCCGGGAGTACTTCGGGAAAAAGGCTATTGATCTGAATCTGCCCGAGGCTGCCCTGTTGGCTGGATTAATCCGGGCACCGAGCAAATATTCTCCCTTCTGTAATCCTGATCTGGCCAAAAGAAGATGTTGCGTGGTCTTGCGCAGGATGCAAGAGGAAGGCTTTATCACCGAGAAGCAGTATTGGTCAGCCTTGCGATTTCCCTTTCAATTTCGGAAAGAAGAGGAAAAAACACCCGCTTCTTATTTCGTTGAATACGTCCGCCAGGAATTGCAAAAAAAATATGGTTCACCTGGTCTGTATAAGGGGGGCTTGAGAGTTTACACTACCCTGGATCCGGCGTTGCAGAGGATTGCCCAATCTGCTCTGCGCTGGGGATTGGAGGAGCTCAGCAAGCGGCAGGGATTTCGACCGCTGTCACCTGAGTGGTCGAGCACCATGAGTGAAGATGAAATCCGTGAGGCTATCGAGGGGCGAAAATCTATAGTGGAAAAACTTCCGGCGCGGGTCAGAGCTGTTCTTGATGATCGGGTTTTAGTAGATGTGGCGGGATTTCATGGAGAAATTCTTTGGGATAGCATGAAGTGGACCAGGGCAAGGACTCCGGCTGAAATTCTGAAAGCCGGGGATAGGGTTCTTGTTCGGATCAAAAAATATCCACCGCCGGGGCAGGAGGGGCTAATTCTCTCCTTGGAGCAGGAGCCATCGGTCCAGGGAGCCTTGGTAGCTATTGATCCGAAAACTGGCTTTATTCGGGCCATGGTCGGGGGGTATGATTTTTCGCGAAGCCAGTTTAACCGGGCCGTTCAGGCGCGCCGGCAGCCTGGCTCAGCCTTCAAACCCTTTATCTATACGGCAGCACTTCTCAAGGGAAGAACCCTGGCTGACATTATCATTGATTCTCCAATCGTCTATAAGGATGGCATTCAGGCCAAGGGGTGGAAACCCGAAAATTATTCCGGCAAGTTCAGCGGTCCGACTACGATCCGCAAAGCTCTTGAGCGCTCAAGCAATGTGGTTACTGTCAAGCTTCTCGATCAGGTAGGGGTAAATCGGGTCATTAATCTGGCCAAAAAGATGGGCATAAGCTCTCCCCTGGCTCACGACCTTTCCCTGGCTCTGGGAACTTCAGGAGTCTCACTCCTTGAGATCACCTCCGCTTACGGCATCTTTGCCAATCAGGGAGTGTTTAATCCTCCGGTGGCTATAAAATCTATTCTCAACGACAAAGGAGAGGCGCTGGAGAGGCACGATCCATCTCCTCGCCGAGTACTAGATGCCCAAACTAGCTATCTTATCACCTCTTTGCTCCAGGGCGTCATCCAGCATGGAACCGGCTGGCGGGCCAAGCGTCTTGGTCGTCCCTTGGCCGGTAAAACCGGAACCACGGATGACTACATTGATGCCTGGTTTATTGGCTTTAGCCCTGAGCTAGTAGCTGGAGTGTGGGTAGGATTCGATGAGTATAAGAGTTTGGGAGAGCGGGAGACCGGCGGTGAAGCAGCCTGCCCTATCTGGGTAAATTTTATGGAGCAGGCATTGGCCGGAAAGCCCTCTGCTGATTTTCCTGTGCCCAGCGGAATCACTTTCAAACTCATTGATGCCGACACGGGGCTTTTAGCCACCCCAGATTGCCCCAGAGTCATTCTGGAAGCCTTCCGCGAGGGAACCGAACCTGAACAGTTCTGCAGCGCTCATAAAATAGCTACTGATCGCTTCCTAAGCATCGATTCTCAGGCTCCGCAGCCAAAAGGGCTGCAATCAACAACTGAGCAACAGCAGCAGCCATCTCCTCAACCACAGCCTCCCACCATGCCTGATGATCGTCGGAAGCCGGCAGATCAAGAGCCGGCAGATCAAGAGATGGATGAGCCTATCAATGATTAAGCCGTCAATTAATTAATTCTTCTCCCTCTCACTCCTACTACCTACTAGAAGGGTTTTCGAGGGATAGGGTGGTGGTAGCATCTGTACAAGCCTGCAATCCCCTTGAATCCTGATTGTAAAGAAGGTAATATTAAAATGTTATCGGAGATTAAGCTTGCATTATGGAGATTAAACTTGCTAAAACTGCTGGTTTTTGTACCGGTGTCCAGCGGGCGATGAACATTTTGCTGGACACAGCTCGACGGGGAAAGCCGCCGATATATACCTTTGGGCCGCTCATCCATAATCCCCAGGTGATCGCCCTACTTGAGAGGCGGGGAATTGTCGCTCTGTCTGATCCTGAATCAGCTCCCTGCGGCACGCTGATCATCCGCGCCCACGGCATTGCGCCCAAGACCAGACAGTTTCTGAAAAAGAAGGGATTCAAGCTCTGTGATGCCACATGTCCTCATGTGGCTCAGGTGCAGTCGATCGTCAAGTCTCACAGCCGAAATGGATATGATATCATCATCATTGGTGACAAGGGACATGCCGAGGTAGCCGGTATCCTGGGATTTGCCGAAGATCGTGGAGTGGTAGTCAGCAGCCTGGCTGAAGTGGATCTTCTGTCCCTTGGGGACAAGATCTGCGTAGTAGCTCAAACCACTCAAAATATTGAGGATTTTCAGCAGATCACTGACCGGATCCTTAGCCGCTTTCCGCAGGCCAAAATCTTCAATACCATCTGTTCCTCAACCCAAAAGCGGCAGGATGAGGCCATGCAGATCGCTCATCAGGTTGAAGCTATGGTCATCGTCGGGGGGAAAAACAGCGCTAATACCGTCCGGCTGGCCAATATGGTCAGAAGTATCCCCAAGCCTACCTTTCATATTGAGGTTCCAAGTGAGCTGCCGATAAAAGAGCTTGAAAAATTTGATCGAATTGGAGTAACAGCCGGAGCATCCACCCCGAATTGGATCATTGAGGGGGTAGTGGAAAAGCTGAATTCCATAAAGCAACGCAAGGCTCATTTCCTCATACGCTGGCTGCTTCAGACCCTTGGATTTTTGGACCGCAGCGATCTTTTTGTCGCTCTTGGCGCTTTCAGCATTAGCTATGCAGCCAGTCTCCTGCAGGGGATCAGACCTGATTTTCCCTTGCTGATCATCCCTGCCTTGTACGTATTTGCCATGTATCTTTTCAACCATCTGATGGATAGGCATGACTTTGAAGGCTGCGGGCCATCCAGGCTATGCGGGCTCTCCCGCTATACCATCCTGAGGCTTGGGATGGCTATGGTTTCAGTTGTCCTGGCTCTTTCGCTCTCCCTGCATCTTGGTTTCTATCCCTTCCTCTTTCTTCTTCTGGCCAGCATAGCCGGTATCATTTACAGCATCCCGCTGATTCCTCACCGGTGGCAGGTTTATGTTCAATTCAGGCGACTAAAGGATATTCCAGCCTCCAAAGATATGTTTTTGGCTGCATCCTGGGCTAGTGTTACGGTGATCATTCCCCTTCTCTATGGCGTAGATTCAGTCAGCATTCATACTGTGGTCTGTTTCATTTTTGTAGCCACCCTGGTTTTTATCCGCTCAGTGCTTCAGGATATTCGCAACATCCAGGCAGATCGGATCGTGGGCCGAGAAACCCTGCCGATCATTATTGGCCAAAAGAGGATTGAGCTGCTTTTGTTCGCCATTTCCCTACCGGCGCTAGCTCTCCTGATCGCTGCCGGATATTTCGGTTGGACCACTTCGGTGAGCTATGCTCTCACCCTGTGCATTCTGTTTGCCTGGATATTTCTTTTGCTTTCTCACTATAGCGCCCTGCCAAAGGGAGTTTTATCCAAGCTGATTATTGACAGCAATTTCATTTTAAGCGGTCTTGTAGCTATGTTCTGGAACATCTTTTTATATCGTTCTTGAAGGAGTTAGTCATATGGAGCCACTTTCTGATATTATCAATGGATTACCTAACTTTTGCGGACTTGAAACCCTAGTAGAAGAGACTATGGCTCGGAGCTTGCCAGCTTTTCTCGGTCGCACCTCGGTAGATCTAAGTCGTCTGGAATCATCCTTTGGGATTGCCCTTCACATGCACCAGCCACTGATTCCGGCAGGTGGGCCGGATCTTAAAACTGCGGCCATTATCAGCAACCTGCAATATATGATGGAAAATCAACATATTCATGATAATCACAACGCCCCTATCTTCGCTCAGTGTTATGCCCGCATGGCCGATTTCATCAAGGAGCTGGTCGATGAGGGGAAAAATCCCAGGGTGATGCTGGACTACTCAGGCAATCTCTTCTATGGGCTTCGCCAAATGGGCCGGGGTGACATTCTGGAAAAATTTCAAAAGGTTATGTCTCAGGAGCCCTACAGCCGCTGTATCGAATGGCTGGGAACCATGTGGTCGCACGCCGTAGCCTCCTCTACTCCACCTGCTGACATAAAACTCCACGTTCAGGCCTGGCAGCAACACTTTGCTTCGCTTTTCGGCTGGGATGCCCTGGCTAGGGTCAGGGGATTCTCCCCCCCGGAGATGCATCTTCCGATACATCCTGATGTCTGTTATGAATACATCAAGACACTAAAAACATGCGGATTTCGCTGGCTCATGGTTCAAGAGCACACCATTGAGAACCTGGATGGCAGCAGCATCCGAAAGCCTCATCTGCCACACCTTCTAGTGGCTAGAAATTCGCAGGGTGATGAGGTGTCAATGATCGCCCTGGTGAAGACCAGGGGCTCTGATACTAAGCTAGTGGGACAGATGCAGCCTTATTATGAAGCCAAGGGGCTTAGCCGGCAGGAGTTTGGAGGACGGATGGTACCGCCCTTCGTTCTCCAAATTGGAGATGGAGAAAATGGTGGGGTGATGATGAACGAATTTCCAGCAGCCTACAAGACTGTCATGCGCCAGATCGGAAACTCAGACACCGTCTGTTTGTGCGGCAGTGAGTACCTTGAGCTTCTTGAGTCAGAGGGAATTAGCCTTGAAAAGGCTGCTTTCCCAGTTCAGCCAGTAGGGCAGAAAAGAATCTGGGATCGGGTTCCTCATCCTAATCCTGAGGCGGTCAGACGAGCTATTAGCGACCTTGAGAGAGAGGACCGCAGCTTTCACCTGGATATGGGTTCCTGGACCAATGACCGCAGTTGGGTCAAGGGATATGAAGGGGTCTTGAGCTCTATGGAGCAGTTAAGCGTCCTATTTCATCAAAAGATTGATCAGAGGACAGATATTGATAAGAGAAGCCCTGCTTATCAGCGGGCCCTTTTTTATCTCCTGGTTAGCCAGACCAGTTGCTATCGGTACTGGGGACAGGGAATTTGGACCGACTACGGGCTTGAAATTTGCCGGCGGGGAATAGAATTCATAGAGCGCGAGTTTTAATTCCGAAGGCTGGTGGTGGGGGGAAAAGAAGGAGAGGGGAGAGCTTTTGAGATGAAAAATGCCAGTGTGCCGCTGATGCTTCTGGTTCTCTTCATAGCTCTTTTTCCCCAGCGGCTGGCTGCCGAGGATGCTGATGACTGTGCCAAAGCTAGAGAATGGTATGAGAGAGGGGTTGCCCTGAGCAACTCTTCGAGTGAGGAGATAGCTTGTTATCAGAGGGCGATAGAGCTTTGCCCGCAAGATGCGGCCAGAGCCCATGAGCGGCTTGGCATGATCTATAAGGCCCGCGGAGAGCTTGATTTGGCCATCGAGGAGCTTCAGCAGGCCTGTAAGGGAGGGGCCTCTTCTGAGCCTCACACCAATTTGGGTGAGGTGTACCGGATGCAGGGTGAATATGAGTTAGCCATCCATGAATTTCAAACTGCGCTCGATATCAGAGAAGATGATCGCCGTGCTCAGGCTAACCTGGAATATCTCTATCGGAGAATGGGCCGAGATGATTTTCCTGAGGATGAGAAATACTCCATGATTGCTGTCCCTATGTTCGGGAGGGAACCTGGATTTAGTCTGTCTCAGGGGATAACCTCGGTTGATCTGAATTTGGAATCTATGACGGTCAGGCGGGAGTGGATAGCTCCGATGGAGAGGCCGGTTGATATCTGGAGACTGACCTGCGGAATTCGCTCTGGGCTGACCAATGACCTTATGGTGGGAGTGATCCCCAAGCTGCTTTGGAAAAAGGTTTACATTCGTGATCTGTGGGGGCATGAGTCTCAACCTGCGGTTTATGGCCTTGGAGATACAATGGTTTTACTCAAATACTGCCTCTGGCATTTCAGACAGACCGCTTGGTCTATCTCCCTGGGCCTTAGCCTACCCACAGGTGATGAGCATAAGACGAGCTGGTATGGCGCCCAGCAGTACTCCATTCCGCTGGGCTCTGGCAGGTATGAATTTATGCCCGGAGTGGCCTTTAGCACAAGCCTTCGCCACGTAGGATATCTTCATGCCAATGCTCATTATTTCCTTGCCCGGCGCAGGGAAAGTGGGCTTGATCCTGGAGATGAGCTAAGCTATAATCTTGCTCTATGCCACCCCATTTCTCTGATTGGCGAGCCATATTTTTTCTCCCTGCCGGTCAAAGGCCTGGTGGGAGAGATAGAGCTGAACGGTAGCTGGCGGGGGCAAGGTGAGGGGCCAAAAGCGCAGTTTGGACCAGAATACTACGGAACAAGTAGCAAGGCCACCTTTGCGGGTGGGAACATGCTCTCCTGGGCTTGCGGGCTTCAGCTTCTAGGGTATGGGAATATGAAGATTGAGATCGGAGTGCAGGTGCCGGCCCTGGTCCCTGACCATCCCTGGAGCAAGAGACCTGTTTACCGAATTGGATGGACGAGGTTTTTCCCACGATGATATTTGAAAAGAAGCATTGGCTCACTAAGAAAAAAGGAGCACTTCACCTTGTAGTCATAGCCACCTTACTTTCTCTGCTGGTCTTTTGGCTTTTAGTGCTGCCTCCCTATCTTAAGAGTAAAGCCTTGGCTCAGCAGTCTATGGTCAAAGCCGGGCCAGATGAGCCGAAGGAGCAGACCAAAAAGATCGATCCCTCGCCTTATATTGTTATCCTGGACAATGATATCTCTGGCAATAATATCTGCGGTCTGTATATTAAGAGGAGCCGGGTTTTGGTTGAAAAATGTCGAGTTTATCAAAATGGTAATGCAGGTTTGGTTGTAGGTGATGATGCCCAGGCTCTCATTCAGGACAGCCAAATATTTCGTCAGCAGGGTGCAGGGATCATGGTCATGGGGGAAGGTTCATCAAGGGTAGCTGTCAGTGGAAGTCGAATCTATCTGAACAAAATGGCCGGTGTGCAATTAGGGGGCAAGGAGCGAATCAAGGTGGTAGCTAGAGAAAGTTTCAGAAAAAACCCATCAGCTATCCTTGCTCAAGAAAAAGCCCGAAAAGCCCGGCCCAAAGAGGGAAATGTCATTAGCGCAAAGATCCGTAACAGCCGGATTTTTCGCAATGGCGAAAGCGGCATAAAATGCCAGTCCGAATATCCGAATCAGTCTATCCATCTGAACGCGGCCAAAAATAAAATCTTTCAAAACCGCAAAGGAGGCATTTTTTTGGCCAATGCGGCCAAGGTAATTTTGCATGACAACGCGATCTGTGATAACCGCAAGGCCGGAGTTTCCGCCAATCATACCTTGGCTAACTCTTTTCCCCAAGTTGATATTTACCGAAATATTATTCGGGGGAACGAAGAGGCTGGGCTTGAGATCATCGCCGCCAGGTGTGGCTCGGTTGGTGTGTGCAATAATTTGATCTTAAATAACGGCGGATCAGGAATTCGCTTCAAGATTACACCCATGAGGATCGCGAATAATACCATTGTCTCAAATGGCCGTCTTACTGAAGGCTCAGGCATTGATCAGGAGGGGAAAAACACCCCATTTATTGTTAACAATATTCTGGCCTATAATATGAAAACCGGTCTCAATGTGGCCAAGATAAAGGGGTGTTCGTATAACCTACTCTTTGCCAATGGCGGATCAGGCACCTGCTGCGATGATTGTACATCCTCCAGCAAACTGATTGAGAGCAAGCAACTAGGGGGACACAGCCGAAGGAGGGGAGATTTGATCTGCGATCCGCTGTTCAAAAATCCGGATAGGTTTGATTACCGACTCAGAGAATGGTCTCCAGCCATCGACGCTGGCCTCCCCTCTCCTGAGTTTTTTGACTCACCCGGCGGTCTCCCATCGCAGGGAGGTAAGCGCAATGACCTTGGGATGACAGGAGGGCCGCTGGCTGTCTGCTGGGATCCGAATGATCTTTCTTTGGATATATCCGAATGATCTTGCTTTGGATAAATGAGCCTATCTCATGGCGAGAGCATCTCAACCGCCTTATCCAAAGCTGCATGGTTGCCCATCATTACCAGAATATCCCCAGAATTGATGACCGTGTCAGAGCCAGGGCTTGCAATCGGCTCGCTCTCCCTGATAATGGCGATTACGGTAACCCCTGTTTTTAGCCGCAGGTCAAGCTCACCCAAGGTTTTGCCAACCGCAGCAGACTCAGGAAGCACCAGGAAGGTCTCGGTCAGGGTTTCAGCAATTAGGTGTTGAATATTTTTAAATCTCATATCAGGGAGTTTTAGTCCACGGAGCATACTGTAGCCTTCCTGCCGAATGAGCTGAACCTGAAGCTCGATCATATTGCGGGGGATATGGTATTGCCGCAAAACATGAGCAAAGATTTCTATTGAAGTTTCAAATTCTTCTGCAATTACTTGACTGGCCCCTAAGTCGTACAGCTCTTCAATCTCTGCCACTAAGCGAGTTCGGACCAGGAGAAAAATTTCAGGGTTCAAACGCCGGATTAGCCAAACGACCCTTCGGCTCATGGCAGGGTCTGAGACGGCCACTACGGCTACCCGAGCTCTGGGGATGCCAAGGCGCTCTAGGATCTCGCTACTGCTTGCATCGGCATAGAAAATAGGGTGCCCTTTTGCTTTTCCCCGACGGACATTCAGGATATCCAAATCCACAATTAGGTAAGGAATTGCCGTTGCCTCCAAAACCTTGGCCAGGTTGCGGCCATTTTCTCCATAGCCGACAATGACTACATGATCCTGCCAGGGGTAGTTTTCCTCATCGAGCGAGCCGAATTGAGATTTTACTCCCAGTATGGCATCCAGCCAGGTAGAAAATGGCTGCAAGTAAAAGCCCACTTTCGGCGCCAGGTATATAAGGAAGGGAGCAGCCATCATGCTAATGATAGCTGAGGCGAGAAACTGCTGGTAGGTATCGGGAGAGAGCAAATGATAAGCAAGTCCTGTTTGAGCCAGAAGGAGGGAGAATTCACCAATCTGGGCTAGCCCCAGAGAGGCGTTGATTGCCGGACGCGTGGGCAGCCGAAGCAGTAGAGCAGTGATAAAGGCCGCCACTATTTTACTTGCGAAAATAAGAGCCACCAGACCCAGCACCAGCCAGGGATTGTTCAGAATGGTTTTTAGATCGGCTAACATGCCGATTGAAATAAAGAAAAGGCCGGCAAAGCTGTCCCTTAGGGGAAGTACATTGGCTAGGGCCTGAAAGCTATACTCAGATTCGGATAGCAGCAGTCCGGCAATAAATGCCCCAAGGGCCAGTGAAAGGCCAAGCCGTGAGGTCAACCAAGCAGTACCCAGACAGAGCAAGATAATGAATAGGGTAAAAATTTCCTGACTTTTCATCCGCACGATATGATCAATTACTCGCGGCAGAAGAAACCTGGCCGAGATTACAATCGCACTCATGGCGGCTAACCCTATAAGCAGAGGTGAGATGATCCCAACCCATGATTGTTGACTTCCTGGTGCGGCCAGAACCGGAGTCAGCAGCATCATGGGGACAATGCATAGATCCTGGAACAGGAGCACCCCAAGAGCGAAATTCCCATGAAGGGTTGCCAGCTCTCCCCTGCTTCCATACACCTTTAGGACAATAGCCGTGCTGCTCAGAGAGAAAAGAAAGCCAAATAAAATCGCCTCCTGCACTCTATGGCCAGCTAAATAGGCTATTTCGGTCACCAGGGTGGAAGTCAACAGCACCTGGAGCCCTCCGCCCATGATGATTGCCCGCTGGATTTCCCTCAGCCGATTGAGAGAAAATTCCAAACCAATGGTAAACAGGAGTAGAACAACTCCAATTTCAGCCAGAATTTCTATTTGTTGAACCTCTTGGATAAATCCCAAAACCGATGGACCGATAATGACCCCAGCCAATAAAAAGCCAACCACCGAGGGCATATGGATTAGGTTGACTAAATTAACCGTTAAAATGGCTACGGCTAGAATCAGAATCAGATCCAGTAATATTGGTATCTGAGGGGTTGTTGAGCTCATGGGAAGATGCCTCTGGATATAAATCGCCAGATTATGAATTACTCTAAAAACTACGCCATTATACCATCATTTCATCGTATTGTCTCATCTAAAATTATACCTCACTCGCCCCTCTCGTCGCCGGGGTAGGCTCTCACCGATCAGGCGCTCCAAAATCAGCCTGGCCTCGCCCTCCCTATCGCGGTGGTAGGCCGGAAGGGAACATTTTGTCGCTTTTCAGCAAGGGCAAGTAGGCGAGAAGAGGAAGAGAGCAGGATTTTGCGGTTGACGGAAATCCCCTCTTACAATACAATGTATTTCAAAACCATATCTTGAGATAAGGTAAGGTTTTAAGAGAACAAAGAGCTGGCAGAATTTAGCCTGGCCGCAAGTCTATCAAATCTAAGCTTATACTCGTTCAAGTTAGGTTTTGATTGGCATGAATATTGATAATCACGTCAATAAACATATTTTTATGGTAAAATGAACACAATATCGAAATAAACTATAAATTTTTGCCAAAATAGTTAATCAAAAATCATGCCTGGAAAAACCAAACTTGAAGCACTATAACCATGTTAGCTTTAAAAAAGGTATCAAAACAGTTTGGCCCCAAACTGCTCTTTCAGGATGCGGACCTTCAGGTCAGCCTGAATGACCGCATCGGCCTGATCGGACCAAACGGGGCGGGAAAGACCACTATCTTTTCGCTTATTCTGGGCGAGCAGACCCCAGATTCTGGACAGATCGAAAAAAATAAGAATATGGTGATTGGCTGCCTTAGGCAAGAGGTGGTGGAAGACACCTCACGTCCTTTGCTTCAAGAGGCCATTGATATCTGTCCTCATCTAAACCGCCTGAGGGAGCGGATCGACCTTTTGCAAGAAGAGATAGCCCAGGAGAAAGACCCTCGGAAAATTCAGTATTATGTCCAGAAAATCGGCGAATATCAAGCTGAATTTGAAGCCCGCGGCGGCTATGACCTAGAGTATCAGGCCAAACGCATTTTGTTTGGTCTGGGGTTTCGGGATGAGGACCTAGGGCGGCCAATCAGCGAATTCAGTGGAGGGTGGCGGATGCGGGTTTGTCTGGCCAAACTGCTTATTCAAGAGCCTGACTTGCTGCTGCTGGATGAGCCTACAAACCATCTGGACCTAGAATCAATCATTTGGCTGGAGGAGTTTCTCAAGGGATATCAGGGTGCCATAATTTTGATTTCCCATGACCGGAAATTCCTCAATAATGTCGTTACCAGGATTGTGGAGATCGATCAGAAGACACTCCAACACTATACGGGAAACTACGATGATTTTCTTGCCCAAAAGCAGGCCCGGCAGGAAATTCTTGAGTCTTCTTACCGCAATCAGCAAAAAAAAATCGAAGCCACTGAGCGATTTATCGATCGATTCCGCTACAAGGCCACCAAAGCTCGACAGGTACAAAGCAGGATCAAGACCCTGGAGAAAATGGAAAAGATCGAGCTTGGCCAAACAGCCAGCCGATTTTCTATTACCATTCCCACTCCTGCTGTCTCAGGGAAGGAGGTTTTGCGACTAAAAAATGTGCACAAGCAGTATGGAAATCGGACCGTGTATCATGGTCTGAACCTGACTGTCCAGCGTGGGGATCGGATTGCCCTGGTTGGCCCTAATGGATCTGGGAAATCCACCCTGCTCAAAATCATGGCTGGAGTGCTCGAAGTAGAAGGGGGTGAGGTAGTGGTGGGCTATAATGTTACCAGAGCTTACTTTGCCCAGCATCAGCTTGAAATCCTCAACCCAAATAATACGGTTCTTGAAGAGATTGCTCCCTGTTTTGGCCCAGATTCTCCTCTCTCTGCCCGTTCTTTTCTAGGGGCGTTTCTGTTTCGGGGAGATGATGTGTTTAAAAAAGTGGTTGTCCTGAGCGGAGGTGAGAAAAGCCGTCTGGTTCTGGCCAAGCTGATCGCCCAAAAGCCTAACTTCCTCCTACTGGATGAGCCTACCAATCATCTTGATATTCCATCCCTGGATTGTCTGCAAGAAGCCCTGAGCCAGTATAGCGGCACCCTGTGCATGATCTCCCATGACCGTCTGTTCATCAATCGCCTGGCGAATAAAATCATCCATATTCAGAATGGACGCATTGAGGTTTTTCTGGGCAACTATGATGACTACCTTTATCAGATGGAGCAAAGAAAGGAAAAAATTGCCTTCTCATCTCCCCAGCGGCTTGATTTTCGCTCAGAACTTGACACTAGCAGCAGCAAAGAGGGAAGAGCTAAGAGCAGGGAGCAAAAGCGGCTTGAGGCAGAGAAAAGGAACCAGAAATTCCGCCTCCTTAATCCCCTTAGGAAAGAATCAGAGAGAGTGCAGGCGGAATTGAGTCTGATTATGGATAAGATGGACATGATGAAGCGCTTGTTTGCCGATCCGACCTTCTACCAACAGCCTGAATTCTCAAAAAAGCTATATGAATATAAAGAGCTTGAAGCCAAAAATGAAGAGCTAACTACCCGCTGGGCTGAGCTGGAAGAGCAGATAGAGACTATCGAGCAGGAATTTGAGGAAAGATAGGCTGCCACAAGCTCAACCTCCCCCCAGAGGTTGAGCAAATCCCTTCCAAAAGAGAGTGGCGACGATCTCATGAGGTAGCTCAGGTTTCCTCCCTGGTCCTAAACGAGATGATATACATAATGCAAGATAACGGTTACATAATAGAGAATAAAAAGGAGCAACGGCGGCAAAAGATATCTAAACATATTCCTAATCCCTCATTACACCCCAAAAAAATAAATACTTCCAAAACATTACCTTAATACTACTTTCCCTCTTCCAAATTTTCCCCGATAAAACAAAAGCCACCTTTTACTTACTGGTGGCTGGGGGTAAAAAAAATAACATTGCTTGTCTAATTAGTGTCTGTCCGAAAAAATGCTTTTGGGGATTACACCTATAATAAGCAAAATCAAACATATAGGTAACAGACACATGTATATAAGTAACAGAAACTCGTTAAAAATTGGATGAAATAGATGGAAAATTAATAATTATTTCAAATGGTTACGAA